>Ga0075125_10000227_pt1 | contig 24253 bp, 22 predicted proteins | sample AntAceMetag02UKN_FD_69810 | JGI IMG/M metagenome (GOLD analysis project Ga0075125, IMG submission 69810) | Saline lake microbial communities from Ace Lake, Antarctica - Antarctic Ace Lake Metagenome 02UKN | ecosystem: Environmental > Aquatic > Non-marine Saline and Alkaline > Saline | place... | reverse complement strand
CGGTGCGGTGTCTCAGGGATTAGGTTTTGGTAATTTGATTTGGAATTTGAAATTTGGAAATTAAATAAGAAAACACATACTCCGCCGGATTTTTGAGGTATTTATCCGTGGAATCGGATAGGCTCTCAGAAGGGAGCGGTTAAAATTAAATCCGCTTTTGCCAGTTTCTTTAGTTAAAAACTTTAGAAACTATTGGTAGTCAGAGAGTCTCCCAAAATAAATAAGTTAGACTCCCGGAGAAAGGGAAAAGTGCAAAAGTATTAACGGCAGGCTCCGGCAGAGTGTAGTCAGTTTCTCCCCGCTGGTTATCGCAATACTGACGGCAGTTTCAACAATCGTGGCAACAACACGAACTTGTGGTCGTCGCTCGAGAGTGGTACGAGTGCTTGGAAACGGAACTTGAACTATAGCTACGCGGATGTCAACCGCAATACCAACGATCAGGCTTACGGTTTTTCGGTGCGGTGTCTCAGGGACTTGCTTTTAACCTCGGGGGATTAGTCTCCTCTGCGGAGTATTTAAAGAAAAGAAATGGACAGAAAACCTAAACTATATTTTAAGTTTTATCAACTCTTAAAATTTCTTTATCGGGCCGTGAAGAATTTTGAGAAGCAATATAAATATAGTTTAGGGGGAGAAATCTTAAGTCTAACTTGGAAATGTTTAGATTTAATAATTGAAATTAACGCCTTACCTAATGAAAAAAAGCTTTCTAGTATCAGAGATTTGGATGTTTGCTTTGATGAATTGAAAATTAGGTTAAGAATGGCTCAAGAGTTAAAGCAAATTTCAAAAGGCCAATTTTCACATCTTCAAGTTGAATATGTAAAAGAAATAGGGAAGATGATTGGAGGCTGGGTAAAGTGGGCTTCCTAAACGGAATATTATGAGTAAAACTATTTTTACTTTCGAGAAACCATATCAGGCTTATTTAGATTGTCGGAAGGATAAAAGGGGAACAACTAATGCTCTAAAGTTTGAGTGGAATTTAGAAAGAAATCTATTCAAACTACAAGAAGAATTACAGTCTAAAAGTTATGAGCCGGGGCGCTCAATTTGTTTTGTCGTTACCAATCCTTCTCCAAGAGAAATATTTGCGGCTGGCTTTAGAGATAGAATAGTTCATCATCTTTTAATTAATGAATTAGAATTAATAGGAGAAAGAATTTTTATCTATGATTCTTATTCTTGTCGAAAGGGCAAAGGAACTCACCGGGCAGTCAAAAGAATACGGGCTTTTATTCGTAAACTAACTGACAATTATAATAAAGAAGCTTATTATCTGCAATTAGATGTTTCCGGATTCTTCATGAATATTAATCATAATATTCTTTACGCTATTTTAAAGAAATTGATTTTCAAGCAACAAAAGTCTTATCAATGGAAAGAAGATGTTTTGTGGTTAGGTAAAAAACTTATTTTTTCTCAACCAACTGATAATTATATTATCAAAGGCAATCCTAATTTATTTAAACTTATACCGCCACGGAAATCGCTTTTTGCCTCGGGACCCGATAAAGGGCTTCCTATCGGCAATTATTCTTCCCAATTTTTTGCTAATTTATATCTAAATCAATTAGATCAATTTGTGAAAAGGGAATTAAAAGAAAATTATTATCTTCGTTATGTTGATGATTTCTTGATTTTAGGAAGAGAAAAAAAGAAATTAGTTAGTTTAATTGACAAGATAGATACATTTCTAAACGATAATCTTAATTTAGAATTAAATTCTTCAAAAACTAAATTAAAAAATATTAATCAAGGGATTGATTTCTTGGGCTATATTATAAAACCCCACTATGTTTTAGCAAGAAAAAGAGTTGTTAATGCACTTAGGAATAAATTATATAATGCGAATTCTGTAGATGAATCATGTAAACTTGATATTTTCGGAGATGTTCTATCAACGATTAATTCTTACTATGGCCATTTTAGACATGCAGATAGTTTTCATTTAAGAAAGAGTATTTATGAGAATTATTTCAGAAGGTTAAAAAATATTTTTAAGCCGAAGTCTAACTATTCTAGCCTTGAGTTAGCAAGGAGAAAGCAGCAAACGATTCAGTATTAGCCTTAATTAACCTTTAAGAATGTGATAAGATTAAAGAAATCTAGCAAGAAGCTAAAAATTAACCTAGTGCTTTTATTTTATTATGTTTCAAGAATTAGCTGGGAAAAGGCTAAAGACAATTGAGAAGTGAGTAAAAAAATAATTGGATCTCGTAGTAGGAAGACAAGGTTTCTTCGCTGCAGGGTTGAAAATTTTACTACGGGGCATGGCTACATATAATCATTTGCGATTATGACGAACTTAGCCCAAAAATTTAAAATAATTATTATCTTTGCTGTTATAATTTTGGCTGGTTTTTGGTTTGCCGGTACGGCTTCAGCCGCTTATTACACCAGCGGGAATTGGACTTCTGTCAACCTTCTTTTCGGCGAAACCGTTACCAGTATAGACAGTTTTGTTTATAATCTTTCTGTCAAGCCGGCTAACACAGACGCGACAATTCAGTTCAGCCAAGACAATACCAACTGGTACAATTCAGCAGGCGTTTTAGACGGCACAGATACTTTAACCACCGGAGTTGATAACACTATTAATTTGTCAGGGCTTGTTTGGTCAGGAGCTAATTTTTATTACAAAGTAGTATTTACTTCTGATGGTACCGACACCCCGGTTTTAGATGATATAAGCGTTGTTTTCACCAGCAACCAGCCGCCGAATACGCCGATTAATTCTTTACCGACAAACGGAGCCACAGGACAGAATTTGAACGCGGGTTTGACTGGTTCGGCTTATTCTGACCCGGATAGCGACCCGCAGACTGATGCGGATTGGCAGATAGATGATGATGCTGACTTTTTAACGCCTGTTTGGACAAGAACAGCTGGAGTGGCAGAGGCCACGACTACAATTAATGCCACCAATGGAACATTTGCCAATGAATTAGCGGGCAAGACAGAATTAGACCACAATACGACTTATTACTGGAAGGTAAAGTATAATGACGGAACTGTTTGGTCAAGTTATTCTACGGCCACGAGCTTTACGACCAATGTTATTACAACGCCAACTAATTCTTTACCGACTAATGGAACAACCGGGCAAGATTTAAATACAAATTTAGTTGCTTCTGATTTTTCCGATGATCAATCGGGGCATTCCCAGGCAGACACGAGCTGGCAGGTGGATGATGACGCTGATTTTTTAACACCGGTATGGACAAGGACAGCTGGTGTAGCCGAGACCTCCACAACAATTAATTCTTCTAATGGAACATTTGCCAATGAATTAGCGGGCAAGACAGAGTTAGACCACAATACGACTTATTACTGGCGAGTACAATATGAATGTTCTAGTAACCAATGGTCTGATTGGTCAAGCGCAACTAATTTTACAACAAATATTATTCATATTCCGACAAACCAGTCCCCGGCTGAGGGAGCTACGGTTACAACATTGAGCCCTTTACTTACAGCTTCTGCTTTTTCCGATGACCAATCAGGGCATACGCACGCGGCGTCGCAGTGGCAGGTGGATGATAACAGCGACTTTCTTTCAACTGCCTATGATTCCGGCGAGACAGCGTTAGGAGAAATATCACACTCGGTCCCGGCGGGTTATTTAGCGAATTTTTCTAGCTATTATTGGAAAGTTCGTTATAAAGGATCGTGTGGGGGGTGGACTAGTTGGTCAACCGCCACTAGTTTTTCTATTCAAATTTCGGCTACCTCAGTGGAAGTAAAACCAATCTTATCCGGCAATAGATTCAAGCCATCGGAAAACGTTCCTATTGAAGTCCAGCTTTTAAATTTTTCTGACGGCACACCCTTGAACAACGCCTCGACGACGGTGAGTATTTATAATCCTTCAGGAACCAAAGTGGTGAATGGAGCGACCATGACTTATGTCACCGCTTCAAACGGCACTTATCAGTATAATTATACCGCGCCTTCTATCTCTGGTAGTTATCGGTATGAGGTGAATGCCAGCCAAGACGGGGATTCTGGCTACGGCTCGGCTAGTTTTTATATTATCCCTCCTTATGTTGTCAAAGTTAGCCCTTTAGGTTCTAATGTGGATATTAAGGGTGGCGACAGCATTAATCTGGATGTGCAAACAACAAACACGGTTGACGACTCGGTAATTAACGATGCCACAGTAACTATTACTATTCGTGATCCTTCGGGCACGGCTTTAGTGAGCGACGCTTCAATGACTTATGTAAGCGGATCCAGTGGCATTTATCGTTATGCTTACACCACGCCAGTTACTACTGGCACTTACAGTTTTGAAGTTAAGGCTGTCAAAAGTGGAGTGACCGGATATGCAGGTAGTAATTTTTATATTTCACCGACCGCGGCAACAATAGAATCTGAAGCTACGGCGCAGGAAGCGGAAAGAACTGCTCAAACCACTTCGCGAACCGAGGTGTCAGAAATTAAAAAAGAAGTTGAGGCCGGGTTTTTGAACACGGAAAAAACAGTTAAGACCGGGGACACAATTACTATAAAATATCAGGCAGAAAACGGGTTGAGCGGAGTTAACAGGCCTTTACTTAATGTTTATGATGATGGTGATGTCCAAAGAGTGACCAATCAGCAAATGGCGGAAATCGGCTCTACTGGAGTTTACCAATATGATGTGCCATTTGATTCTGGTTGGGGAACTGGTTTTTTCACGATTTTGGGTTCTGAAACAACTAATAATACCAGCGACCATTTTCAATTGTTTGTCGGTACTTATGATATTGAAGATATTGGGATAAAAACCACAGACATTCAAACCAAGGTGACAGATGTCCAATCCAATATGGATATTTTAATCGGGGCGATGATTGTTACCCAATCAACGGTAAATGACGCATCGGCTTCTGCCACCTCTTTTATCACTGCCCTGACAAATGCTACTGATAATTTTTACAATAATGCGGTTTTGACTTTTACCTCTGGTAATTTGGATGGACAGACAAGACGGATTTCTGATTATGATGGAACAAGCAAAATAATTACTCTTTCCCCGGCTTTAACTTCAGTTCCGGCAAATGGGGACTCATTTACTATTGTCAAACAAAATGTTTATGTTGAGGAGCAGTTAGTAGAGCATGAAGCGGCGCAAGCAACCTCAAGAACGCGGGTTGAGGACATTCAAACCAAGACAACTGACATCCAAACAAAAGTAACAGACATTCAATCGACCGTGAACACGACTTATACTCTGCTTCAGACCGTGGATAGCAAGATTGACACGGTTGATACCAATGTAGATACTTTATTGACTAATTTACAAACAATTGATGATAATGTGGATACGATTGTGGCAAAATGGGGCGCATCCACAGCCCAGGATATTATTGATGATATTGCCGGAGTTAAAACAGTGGTTGACGGTGTCCGCTCTTCTCAACAATTAGATTACACAGTAGAGCTGTCTGATGTTGGCGAGGTTTTAATCGGCAATACTTATCGGGTAAAACTGACGATTTTGAATTTTGAAAGTCAGCCGACTGACGCTGTTTCAGCGCCAAGCATTACTTTATATGACGCTTTGCGGGCAACGGTGGCCACTAGCACAATGACCAAACTTTCAACCGGGGTTTATGAATATGTTTTTTCTGTGCCTTCTGACGCCACTTCCGGGCTTTGGGAAACAGTGGCGAGTGTTGATTTGGGCGGGGCTTTAGCAATAACCCGTCAGAATTATTGGGAAGTTGAAGGTTCGCCAGCTCAGGTGATTATCAATTCAATGAGTGATTTGACCACGCCTTCTATTACGGCAAATGTAACCATTTCCAATGAGGGCGCGGCTGGCAATGAATATCAGTATGAATGGTGCGTGGTCTCGGCTGAAAACAACGCTTGTGGCGGAGGCGATGATGTGTTTTATTCTTCGGCCGCAAAATATATTCAGACCGGCGAGGACTGGAACACCAGTTTAAACGCCACGGTTTCCAACACCGGCAGTTATTGGTTTAAGGTAGTGGTTTATTATGGCACTGAAGCAAGCGGAGCTTCCCAGATATTTACCGCAAATGAAGAAGAGGTAACGCCAAGTTCTGGAGGAGGCGGAGGAAGCGGAACAGTGGCGGTGAGCTTGACCACGGTTTACAACAAACTTTTGGAAGTGCAAAATGAGTTGGGCTATCACGGCAAAACCAAGACTGCTTATGAGGATATGCACTTGGTCAAAAGCTGGGTCGGGGCTTTGCCCGGACAATTAAGTCAGCCAATGTATAAAGAGGTTTCCGGCATTTCCAAATCATTGAGCGGGATAGAGGGCGCGACCGGAGTTGATTTTTCTTCTCCTGCTTTTCAATCGCTTTTAGATATTTCCAAAGTTAATACCGCTGACTTGCAGGATATGAAAAACAAACTGGCTGACTTGCGGGCGGTTTCTTCTGTTACCCGCAGATTAGTTGAGCAAACCATTACCGAGCCGATTGTGGAAACTTGGATGACTTTTAATTCAGTTGAGTTTAATTTCTTAATCACCAATCCTTTGACTGAAACCAAGACCTTAAAATTCAAATCTTATCTGCCGGTTGAAGTTAAGCCCGAGCATATTATGGATTTAAGCGGTTTGAGTATTGATTATGATTCCTCGGCGGTAAGTTATTATGTTTGGGGAAATATTACTTTAGGGCCCAGTGAGGCGGTTACCAAGAAAGTGGAAATTAAAGACATCTGGGTTTTTGCTGACGAGGAAATTGAATCTTTGAAAGCGCAGGCAGAAACCTTAGTTAAGCCCTTGGAAAAAACTCAATACGAGGCCATGGGCGCGGTTTTGAAAAATGAAATTGAGGCGACTTTAGATATTATTTTGTTAAACCAAAAAGAGGGTTATCGCACGCCCCAAGACCATGTTGTCGCGCATCGGACCAATGTGGCAAAAATGGAACTGGTGAAAAAAGATTTAGAGAAGATGAAGGATTTAGTGGTGCAGGCCGGGGCTTCGCAAGGCGTGGTCGGCAAGGTCGGCGGTATTCAGACCTTCTCTGCTTGGGGGATTATTTTGGCCATTGTCTTTGGTTTTGGCTTGCTAGCAGTGGTAATATTCGCTATGTGGCGGCACCAGACATTGCTGGCCATGGCGGCAATGAGCACGGACAAAAAAGAAATTTTAGCGCTTTTAGGCAAAAAGAAACGGCGGAAAAAGAAACCAGCTAAAACAGAAAAGATTTTTACCCCGTTTAGAAATAAAAAATTTCTAATGGGGTTGGTTTGGTTGGCGGTTATTAGCGTAGCGGTGGTTTTAGGACTTTTAGCTATTAAATATGTCCCTACTTTGCTTCAAGGGAAAACTATGACATTTGAAAGGGAAAAAATGCCAGCCGTTGCGCCAGCTGAAAAATCATCTCAACCTGCTGTTGTTTCGGAAACGCAAGGAAGTATGGAAATAGTTTTCAGCGAACCATTAAACCCCAAACTTAAAATTTTAGATACACCCACTAGCTGGCTTAATGTTAGAGATGACGGTTCGCTTGATGGAAATATAATTACCAAAGTTTATCCGGGCGAGCAATACGAATATACTGATGAGAAAAACAACTGGTATTTTATCACTATTCCCAAAGGGAAAAGTGGCTGGGTGTTTAAAGAATATGTCCAAGAAGTTAAAGATTGAATCCTTATTTAATACAGCAATCTATGGCACTTTGCTGATTATGGCTGGCTTAGTATTGCCTTTGATTTTAATCCCGTTGATTAAATTTACTGGCTACTCGGAAATTATTGAGGAGATAGTAAAAGCATTGGTGGTTCTCTTTTTAATTTTTAAACTGCCGACTGGGAAATCGCAAATTCTTGGCGGCATAGCTTTTGGATTTTTATTCGGTGTGTCAGAAAATATTTTTTATCTTAACAACATTTTTCAGCTCGGCGACTTCAGTGTTTTCTGGCAGAGATTTATCTGGACAGTGCCCATGCATATTATTACGGTTTTAATAATGGTGTTGGCGGGCTTGGCTGGCAAAAAGTGGATTGTTTTAGGATTAGCCGGCGCGATTATTTTACATACTTTGTTTAATGGGATTGTGGCGGAATTATTAATGCGGTAGAACAAAAAGAAGTGGGGAGGTCAAACCTCGCCACTAAGGCTGTTTGTCCATATTTATTCTTGCGAAATAATTTCTTCGACGGAATCGCAAATTAATTTAAGTTGATCGTGATGATGGTTGATTGATCCGTTAATGATTAAGATTTTATTCTCTTGTAAAAGAGGGGAGTATTGTTCTAAGGTATCGGGGAAGACAACAATTTCTATTCGGCCGCTTTGATCTTCTACTTCGGCAAAGAGCATCCTTTGCTGGTTGCGGGTTAAAACTCTAGTGATGCGGGTAATAATGCCCCCGATTTTAATCTTTTTCCTTTTGAGAGACCCATTATTGACGATTTCTTGGATGGGGGTTGTCACTTTTTGAAAAGCTTTTTTAAATTCATCCAAAGGATGAGCACTAACATAAAGACCGAGTAATTTCTTTTCCCATTCTAACTTTGTTCTTAAAGGAATATCTTTTCCATCCGGAAGATGAAGGCTCGGCTGAGAACCTTTTGATTGAAACAGGCTTTGCTGGTGAGACATCTTTTGTTTTTTTAAATCTTGAAGAAAAGAAAGTATTCGAGAAAGGTTGTTAATGATTTTTTTTCTTTTAATCAATTGGTCGAAGACGCCGGCTTCGGCCAGGTTCTCTAAACTTTTCTTTTCTAAACCATATGAAGCAATGCGAGTTAGAAAACCTTCAAACGATTTAAAAGGGCCGTGTTCTTTTCTTTCTTGAAGAATATTTTCAATGATTTTTTGACCGACATTTTTAATAGCGGAAAAACCAAAACGAATCTTTTTTTCTTGAGGGACAACAGAAAAATTGTAAAAACTTTGATTAATATCAGGTGGCAAGACGGGAATTTTCATTGTTTCGCATTCTCTGATAAGAAAAGCAATTTTATCACTATCGCCTTGGTGGGAACTTAGAAGCGCGGCCATAAATTCCAGGGGGTAGTTTGCTTTTAAATAAGCTGTTTGATAAGAGATCATAGCGTAGGAAGTGGCGTGAGAGCGGTTAAAACTGTAGCGAGCAAAGGGAACAATCCACTGCCACAATTTTTGAGCGACGGCTTCCGGGATATCATTGTCTCTGGATCCTTTGAGGAATTTATCTTTTTGGCTGATTAAGAGTTTTTCAATTTTTTTCCCGATAGCTTTTCTGAGAACATCTGCCTCCGAAAGACTGAAATTAGCAATAGCATTTGCTATCTGCATAATTTGTTCTTGATAAACGGCAATGCCGTAAGTGCTTTCCAGAATAGGCTTCAATTTTGGATGAAGGTAACGGGGTTTTTCTTGTCCGCGCTTACATTTAATATATTGAGGAATGAACTGCATTGGACCCGGGCGGTAAAGGGCAACCATGGCGATGATATCTTCGAACTTGGTTGGCTTTAATTGCTGTAGATAAGTTTTCATACCACTGCTTTCTAATTGAAAAACACCGGTTGTCTTGGCTTTTTGAAGGAGGCGATAGGTCTTTTTGTCATTGAGCGGAATTTGCTCAATTTTAACATCTTTCTTTTTAATGGCGTATATGTAATGCAATGTGTCCTCAATAGTCGTTAGATTTTTAAGTCCCAAGAAATCCATTTTTAATAAACCGAGAGCTTCAATCGGTTTCATTCCGTACTGAGTGATAATTTCTTCTTTCTCTTGCGGAGGATTCTGCAAAGGGACTATTTTTGTTAAAGGATCAGCAGAAATAACGACACCGCAAGCGTGGGTTGAAACATGACGGGCGGTTCCTTCTACTTTTTTAGCGAGATCAAGAAGCCGTTTCACTTTTTCGTTTTCTTCATAACGACGCCTCAATCCTCCAACACTATCGAGGGCTTGCTGTAAAGTGAAATTTAGGGGAATAGACTTAGCAATTTCATCGCAGAGGCTGTAAGGGTAATTTAGAACTCTTCCCACATCGCGCACGGATCCTCTAGCGGCCATTGTTCCGAAAGTAATAATCTGGGCAACATGGTCCGATCCATATTTTTGTGTAACATATTTTAAGACTTCATTCCGACGGCGATCAGCAAAATCTAAATCGATATCAGGCATAGAGATTCGGCCCAAGTTAAGAAATCTTTCGAAAAGAAGATGATATTTGAGAGGATCGATGGTGGTGATGTCCAGAAGATAAGAAACAAGTGATCCCGGAGCACTGCCTCGACCGGGTCCAACGACAATATGCTTTTCCTTAGCCCAATGGACAAAATCCTGAACGATTAAGAAATAGGAAGAAAAACCCATTTGCTTGATAACCGCCAATTCGTGCTGGAGGCGATTTTTTATTTCTTGGGTCGTCTGCCCATATTTTTCCTTGATGCCTTTTTGGCATAATTCTTCGAGATAAGTATCAGGTTTTTTACCGCGAGGGGTGGGAAAATAAGGGAGTTTCGTTTTTCCTAATTCTAAATTGACTTGGCACTGTTCGGCAATAAGGAGAGTATTTTCAATAGCTTCGGGAGCGTCTTTGAAAGAGGCTATCATTTCCTGGGGTGAGAGCAAAGAAAAGTTTTCCCCGAGCATTGTCAGGCGGTTGGGCATATCAATATTTTGCTTGGTATTAATCAGCATCAGGATGTCCTGAGCTTCAGCATCTTCGGGCTTAAGATAATGGACATCATTAGTGGCGACAAGAGGAATTCCTAATTCTTTTGAAAAAGACCTTAGGGCTTTGTTGGCCCTAATCTGAGATTCGAGTTGGAAATGAGGCTGAATTTCTAAATAAAAATTTCCGGGGCCAAAAATTTCTTGATAATGCTTTGCTGTTTCTTTTGCTTCTTTAAGGCGACCCGTAATGATTAATTGAGGAATTTTTCCTTGGAGACAGCCGGAGAGAGCTATTAGTCCCTGATGGTATCGGGCGAGAAGATCTTCATCAACGCGGGGTCGATAATAAAATCCCTCAAGATTGGCTCTGGTTACTAACTGAACCAGGTTTTGATATCCTTGATTATTTTTAACTAAAAGAGTTAAATGATTAGCCTTCTTGTCAAAAGCGGGTTCTTTTTGGTCTAAATGGCGAGGGGCGACATAGATTTCACAACCCAGGATAGGCTTGATGCCCTTGGCTTGAGCTTTTTGATAAAATTCAATGAGACCATAGAGGTTTCCATGGTCTGTTAGGGCGATGGTATCCATGCCCAGTTTTTTTGTCTGATCCAGAAGCTCACCAATTTTCGGTAGTCCGTCCAGAAGGCTGTAGTGAGAATGGACGTGCAGGTGAGTAAACCGTTCTTTCATTTTACTAATTCTTGATACCGGGCTCCGTTGAGAATTATTCCACTTTCTAGAGAAGCGTTGCGAAGAATAAGAAATTCGTTAATCGAAGCGTTCTCTAAATTGGCCGTTCCCAGTATTAAAGATTGGACAAAATCCACCGAACCGCTAATACTCGCTTTTTCTAAATGAAGAGACCCATTGAGAACAATGCCACGCAGGTAAAGATTACCCTTGATAGTTAATCCTTCATAATTGGCATCTTCGATTTTTATTTCCTGAAAATTTATATCTCCTCCTATTTGTGCTTTAGCCAGGCTAACGAATCCGCTATTAGTCAATTGCTGACCGTCAATATTATTCTTGATCTGAGCGCCAACGAGATTGAGAACGCCGCGAACGACAGTCTGTTGCAAATTCAGGGATCCGCGAATGATGCTCCCTTCTAAATAAATAGCTCCCTTGATAATAGCTTCCTGCAGGTTAAGGTCTCCGTTTATCACTACTTCTCGAAAAGAAACGGGGCCAAGAATGGTCGCCCCCTGGAAGTTAAGACTGGTTTCAATATTTCGTTTAGTAAAATGGATAGAGGGGATGATCCGGTGAGAGAAATCAGCAATTTCACCCGTTGCCTCGGCTTTTCTAACCATTTTTTCCATTTCTTTAGAAGAAAGAACCTGGTGAGCATTAAGCTCAGTTTGAATAGGGGCAACTTTCATTTTTTTTTAATGTATAATAGAGAAGAAAGAATCTCAAACAATTACAATCCTGTTTACAGGTTTTAAAGAATCCTAAGGATTATTATAATCCTGTTTACAGGCTTTAAAGAATCCTCTGGATTATTATAATCCTGTTTACAGGTTTTAAAGAATCCTAAGGATTATTATAATCCAGTTTACAAGATTTTACAAACAAAGATTTTATAAAAAAAGATTTTACAAACAAAGATTTTACAAAAAGACTATGTATCTTAATTTAAAATTGGAACGGCAGTTATGGGAGCAAGGATACCAGCGGGTGATTGGACTGGACGAGGTCGGTCGAGGGACTTTAGCAGGTCCGGTGACTGTTGGAGGAGTCATTATTAATCCTGGACTGCCAAAGATTCCTAGGGAATTACAAGGAGTGAGAGATTCGAAAAAAATGACGGCTCTCCAAAGAGAAAGAACATACCAAACGTTGATGCATGCTGGCTGTCTTATTTCGGCGACGGCCTCGTCTTCGGCGAGAGTGGTCGATAGGGTGGGGATTGTCAGAGCCGTTGAGTTGGCCATGATTCAAGTCGTGAAAAAATTGTCTCCCGCCGACTTTGCTATTCTTGACGGAGATTTCTCTTTGCCTTTATCAATTCATCAATGTTCCTTAGTGCGGGCCGATGATCAAGTTTTTTCAGTAGCGGCGGCTTCCATTATTGCTAAAGTTCGGCGAGATAGACTAATGTGTTATTATCATTCTTTATATTCTCGATATGGTTTTCAAAAGCACAAGGGCTACGGAACAGAAAGACACCGGCAAGCAATAGGAACTTTCGGTTTTTGTCCAATTCACCGAAAAACTTTTAAGAGCTCTTGGCAAAAGAAATAATTTCTGTTAAAGTGAAAAGAATACTTTTTGTTAAAGCAAAAAAGAAGTAATTTAGAGTATTGATTATGGCTGTTCCCAAGCAAAGACATACTAAATCTAGACGCGATCGGAGAAGAGCGCACATCCGCCTTTTCCCAGCTAAACTTATTACTTGTTCAAAGTGTGGCAAATTAAAACTGCCTCATGCTGTTTGTTCTTATTGTGGCTATTACAATGGCCGAGAAGTTATTGATGTTTTGAAGGAAGTGGGGAAGAAGGAGAAGAAGAAAAGATTAAAAGAGATGCAACATCAAGAAAAAAGCCAAGAGGATTTAAATTTAGAAAAACTCTCATAATTGACCAAGATGTCTCGTCACCAATTACGTTTGCTCGCTATTCAAATATTATATACATGGGATTTTTACGACCATGACACTAAGCGGTTAAATGGTATTATTTCTGATAGAGTTGCTTTACATGGTTTAGAAGCTGAAGATCTCCAATTTCTTCAATCTTTAGTATCTGGAGTTAAAGATAATTTTACCCAGATTGACAAAGTCTTGCAGGAAGCCGCTCCTCAATGGTCTATTACCCGTATGAGCTTGGTGGACAGAAATATTTTGAGATTAGGGCTTTATGAGCTCCTTTACAATAATGTCCCGCCTAAAGTGGCTATTAATGAAGCAATAGAACTCGGGAAAGATTTCAGTGGCCAGACAGCGGGAAAGTTTATCAATGGGGTTTTAGGCACGGTTTATGAAGAAGTAAAAAAGATTAAAGAGAATAAGTCATGAAAAAAGAAGAGTTGTTGGCTGTAGAGAAAAAGAAATTGCAGGAGTTGGAAAAGAAGCTCAAGATCAAATTCAAAAACCAGCATTTGCTCATTCAAGCTTTTACTCATTCCTCGTATCGTAATGAGTATCCAGATTTTAATTTGGAGGACAACGAAAGATTGGAATTCCTGGGCGATGCGGTTCTAGAATTAATAGTGAGCGAATATCTTTACGGTCATTATCCACAGAGAGAAGGGTTGTTAACGAAATGGCGGGCCGCTTTAGTGAATACACAATCGCTAGCCCAAACAGCGCAAGACTTGGATTTCGGTCGATTTCTTTTGCTCTCGCAAGGCGAGAAAAGGAACAATCAGAGAGCCAGAGAACATTGTCTAGCTAATACCTTCGAAGCCTTTATCGGCGCGCTTTATCTTGATCGGGGATTCAAATTAGTAAAGCCGTTCCTAGAAAATCATCTTTTCAAAAAGCTTCCGGAAATTATTTCTTCTGGAGCATTCCAAGACGCTAAGACTGTTTTTCAAGAGAAGTCGCAAAAAGAAATAGGGGTGACGCCACATTATCAGGTTTTGCTAGCGTCAGGCCCAGATCATGCAAAAAAATTCAAAGTTGGCCTTTTTCTAAAAGATAACTTAATTACTCAAGGCCAAGGCTCTTCTAAGCAAGAAGCAGAAGAAGCAGCAGCAAGCAAAGCCTTAAAAATTAATAATTAAAATGAGTCTTAGTAAAGCCTCTTAATAGTAATTATGAGTCTTAGTAAATTCTCTTAATAGTAATTATGAGTCTTAGTAAATTCTCTTAATAGTAATTATGTTAAAAATTAGATTTCAAAGAGTCGGTAAAAAAAACCAGCCCTTTTTTAGAATAGTAGTGACGGATAAAAATTCTCCTCCCCAAGGAGGAAAGTTTGAAAAAGTGGGATTCTTTAATCCCTTAACTAAAGAAAAGGGATTGAAAGCAGAGAGAATCAATTATTGGCTGTCGGTTGGTGCTCAACCAACGGATAGAGTTTATAATCTGTTAATTGAGGAAAAGATATTAGAAGGCCAGAAAAAAGCGGTTCATTCTCGAAAGAAAAAGAGTGAAGATAAGGAAGAGGCTCCGGTTGAGAAAACAGAGAAGACGAAAGTTGAGACTGAGACTAAGCCCGAAGCCAAGACGGAAATTAAAACCGAAGTCAAAAAGGAGACCAAAACCGAAACCAAAACTGAGGCTAAGGCTGAAGTTGAAACTGAAGCTTCGAAGGAACCAGTGAATTTAGGAAAAACAGAAAGTGTCACGAAAGAGAAAAAGACAGAAACTATAAAAGAAAAACCAAAAGAAACGTTAGAAAAAGAAAGCCAGTCTTCTCCAGCAGAAAAAGCCTAAGCCAATTTTTAATGGAACAATATCTTAAAGCTTTAGATTATGTTCTTCGAGAGGGGACAGATCGGCCTGATCGAACGGGCGTAGGCACCCGATCAGTTTTTGGTCTTCAAATGAGATACGATTTGCAAAAAGGATTTCCGGCGGTGACTACTAAAAAATTATATTTCAGCTCTGTTAAAGCAGAACTTCTCTGGTTTCTCCAGGGAAGTTCTGATATTAATGAGTTGCATGCTTTGGGCTGTCATATTTGGGACGCTAACGCTCAAGCTTCTTATTGGAAGCCAAAAGCTAAATTTGAGGGGGACGTGGGGCGTATCTATGGTGTTCAATGGCGAGATTGGAGAATAGCCGGATCGGATAAAACTGTTGATCAAATAGCAAACGTTATTGAGCAGATTAAAAATAATCCTTACAGCCGGAGATTAATTGTTACTAGTTGGAATCCCGGGGAACTTGACCAAATAGTTTTACCGCCTTGCCATATGTTTTTTCAATTCAATGTTACTCAAGGACGTCTTTCTCTACAAATGTATCAAAGAAGCGCCGATATGTTTTTAGGCGTTCCTTTTAATATTGCTTCCTATTCATTATTGCTACATCTAGTAGCCCAGGTGACGAATCTTAAAGTGGGGGACTTTGTTCATACTTTGGGCGATGCTCATATTTATCAAAATCATTTTGAGCAAGTTAAAAAACAACTTACCCGGAAACCCTATCCTCTTTCAAACTTGTGGCTGAATGCTGATATTCATAATATTGACCAATTTAAAATGGAAGACATTAAGCTGATTAATTATCAGCATCACGAAGCTATTAAAGCTCCAATGGCTGTTTAAAGTATGATTAGTATCATCGTGGCTTTAGGCGATAATGGAGTGATTGGTAAAGGAGGAAGTTTGCCCTGGCCAGTTATTAAAGCTGATTTTTCTCATTTTTACCAATTAACTCGCGGGAAACCAGTGGTAATGGGGAGAAAAACCTTTCTCTCCCTGGGAAAGCCCTTGCCACAAAGAAAGAACATTGTTCTTACGAGTAAGCCCTTAGAAGTTCCGGGCGGAATGGTCGCTCATTCGATCAAAGAAGTTTTAGATCAAACCCAAGGATTCCCCGAAGTTATGATTATCGGAGGGGCTTCGGTTTATGGTCAATTTCTTCCTTTAGCCGAGAAGATGTATTTAACTATTATTCACGCTCAGTTTAAGGGAGATGTTTTCTTTCCTCAATATTCAGAGGCGGAGTGGGAAGAACAGGAAAGAGTAGATTATCCCGTTAATCGAGACAACCCTCTCTCGTTTTCTTTTGTAACTTTAATGAAGAAATAAAATGTTTGAAAATTTGAAGAGAGAAGATCCTCAACTTTTTACCCTTATCTCCCAAGAGATTACCCGTCAAAAGGACGGATTAGTTTTAATTCCCTCGGAAAATTATGCTAGCCTTGCTGTTTTGGAAGCCATGGCCACTCCCTTGAGCAATAAATATTCTGAAGGATATCCCCAGAAGCGTTATTATGCGGGCAATGAATTTGTAGACCAGATAGAGAAGGTAGCTATTGAAAGAGCGAAGAAACTTTTTAGAGCGGAGCACGCTAATGTTCAGCCTCACTCCGGATCACAAGCTAATGCGGCTGTTTACGCTGCCCTTCTTAAGCCCGGCGACAAAGTGCTGGGATTTGATTTAGCCGCTGGTGGACATTTAAGTCACGGATCACCCGTAAATTTCTCAGGTCAGTTTTATCATTTTGAGCACTACAATGTAGATCCGAAAACCGAGAGATTAGATTATGATCAAATTGAAGCGTTGGCTCTTAAATTTAAACCCCACTTAATTATTGCCAGTACTACTTCTTATTCTCGAACGCTTGATTTTGAAAAATTTAGAGCCGTTGCGGATAAAATAGGAGCTTATCTTATGGCGGACATTTCTCATATTGCCGGTTTGGTAGTAGCCGGGCTTCATCCGCATCCTTTTCCCTGGGCTGACGTGGTAACGACGACTACTCATAAGACATTAAGGGGGCCTCGAGGAGGATTGATTCTTTCTCAAAAAGAAGATCGGATTTCTCCTCAGGATAAATTCAATTTAGCCCAGAAGATTGACAAGGCGGTTTTCCCAGGAATTCAAGGTGGTCCTTTAGAGCATGTGATTGCGTCTAAGGCGGTCTGTTTTTTAGAGGCTATGCAACCTCAATTTCAAGATTATCAACGACAAATTATTCTTAATACTCAAGCCATGGCGAAGACTTTTCAGCAACAGGGATTGAGAGTGGTTTCTGGGGGAACGGACAACCATTTATTGGTGCTTGATATTTCTAAATTGAATTTAGATTCTAAAGAAATTCAAGATGAATTGGACGAGGTCGGGATTTATCTTAATCGCAACGCTATTCCTTTTGATAAAAGAAACATCTATCATCCTTCGGGTCTAAGATTAGGATCGCCAGCGATTACCAGCCGGGGAATGAAAGAAAAAGAAGCGAGTTTGATTGCTTCTTTTGTAGCCGAGGTTATTAATCATTTCGATGAACCAGCGATTAAGGAAGAAGTGAGGCAGAAGGTTAAAGCGTTGACCAAGGCTTTCCCTATTTATAGGAAATTAGAATTATAATAATAGAATTTGAATAAAATTATTCGGGTTGGAGGAATATGGTACGAGATAAACAATGAAGAATTAAAACGATACGGTATTGCCCAAAGGTAAATTACGAGAACTAACCATCGAGCGGTTATTTTATTGAGAAAAGGCGGAAAAATACTTTTTCTTCATCGCCAGAAATATAATCAGGAATATTTTATCCTTCTGGGAAGTGGAGTAGAGAGCGAGGAAACGGTAAAACAGGCAGTTATCCGTGAAGCTAAGGAAGAATTAGGGGCTAACGTTCGAATTATCAAAGAATTTGCTTGTTTTAAAAACAGAGGACGCGTAGAACATTACTTCGAGGTAGAGACGGGGGACAAGCTGAATGTTGCGGGAGATCAAAATCTTTATGATTTTGTAAAAGATAGCCCTTTGTGGATTCCTATGTGTCAAGTGATGAATTACAAAATATTACCTGTTAAATTGAAATTGGTTTTAGAGAAATATCTAAGTGGAGGAAAGATGTAATAAAAGACAGACAGAGAATGTGTTTGTTAGCTTTTTATAGGATTTCGACTGTTTTTATGCTATACTTTCACGTAAGGTCGATCGCAAATTTATAATTTACTTATATTATGTGTGGAGTTCAAGGATGTTGTCCTATAGTTAAAATCGAGGGGGATATGATAGAAATTACAGATGATTATGGAGATATGATTAAGATGACAAAAGTTCAGTTTGATGAATTGGTGCGAGAAGCCTCGGAAAAAAAGAACGAAGATTAATTTCTTAACATAAAAACGTGGAGATTCCAGAGCGAAAATTTACGATCGCTTCGGTTTTGTATTTGATTTTGACTAAAAACTGTAATTATTCTTGCAAGTATTGTCCATTCCCACTTCTTGAAAGGAATCAGAAAGAAGTAGTGATGACTCCTGAAATAGCCCAAAAAGGAGTAGATTTGTGGATTGAACATATCAAAGAAGAGCCAAATTATAAAAATTATTCTGTTATTTTATATGGTGGAGAGCCACTATTAAATATTAATACTTTAAAGAGTGTTGTCTATTACATAGAAAAATTAGAGAGGACTAAATTATCTATGCCTCTGAGGATAATGCTAGATACTAATGGGAGTTTTATAGATGAAGAATTAGCTATTTTTTTACGACATCATAATATAGAAGTAACTGTGGGGTGCGATGGTCCAAAAGAGATTAATGATATTTATAGGATTGATAATAAAGGGAAGGGAACATTTACGAGAACAAAGAAGGCTATAGATCTTTTGGTTAAGAATAGAGTAAAGGTGTTTGCTTCGGTTGCTATTGTTCCAGAAAGCATAGGGAAAATAGATAATATCGTTCAATTTTTTCAGGAAATTGGAGTAGAGAAGATAGGGTTTAACATTCTTAGAGGTAGGTTTTTACGTTTGGTGCATCCAGAGATAGATTTAGAAAGATATTATGAGCAAGTAGCAAGAGCGATGATTCAAAGTTTTCAGAATCGAAAGGATAAAGGTTATGAATATCAAATGCAAAAACGCTTTGATACTTTTAATGAAAAACATTTTTTTCCTATTGATTGTGGAGGATATGGGAACCAATTAGTGATTCATCCAGATGGTGGTATTTCAAATTGCCCGTTTTTACTGAAGACCTTTGGAAATGTAAAGACAGTAGGCAAAAATTTTAGAATTTGGAATGTCTCAGTGGTAAAAGAATGGCGTAAACAGCTTCCTGCTTACAATCCAAACTGTAGGAATTGTAAGGTAGCCGATATCTGTGGAGGAGGCTGTCCTTGGAACGCCCTTCAAACAGAAGGGAGCTTATTTAAAATTGATAAAGCTATTTGTGTTTTGAATCAAAGAATATTTGATACTTTTTTTCAACATGAAGATTGATATTGGAATTATTGGTGGATCAGGGTTGTGCCAATTTCCTGAGTTGAATGTTATAAAAAGGATAAAACTTCATACAAAATATGGATGGCCTTCTGATGAGATTGTAATTGGTGCATATAGAGACAAAAAAGTTGCTTTTTTACCTAGGCATGGAAGGCAACATTCTATTCCGCCTCATAAGATTCCTTATAAAGCAAACTTGTCGGCACTAAAATCGTTAGGAGTTAAACAGGTTGTAGCGACCGCTATCTCTGGAAGTCTCAAAAAAAGTATTAAACCTGGGGATTTTGTGATTTTGGACCAATTTGTAAACTTGACTTGGGGAAGAGACGATTATTTTGAGATAGATAAGAAGTTTATACATCTCCCGATGGCTGATCCTTATTGTCCTCGCTTAAATCGGGCGATTTATGATATCGCTAAAAGCATGAATATCCCGATTCATAAAAAGGGGACGGTGGCAGTAATTCAAGGTCCTCGGTTTTCTACGAGAAGCGAGAGTCGTTTCTTTTCGAAGCAGAAATGGGATGTTGTGAATATGACTCAATATCCAGAATGCTATTTAGCTCGGGAAATGGGAATTTGTTATTCAACTATTGCTATGGTGACCGATTATGATGCTGGGATTAAGAAGAAGGGTTTGTCGATGGAAAAAAAGAATATGGAAAGAATCTTTACGATATTTAATGGTGATATTAAGCAAGCTAAGCAACTGATTCTAAAATTAATTGATCATCTTCCGATTGAAGGAACGTGTGCTTGTGCCGAAAGTTGGTTAGACCCTTATTATATAAAACATTTATAATTTTTGTTTCAATTTAAGTAATACTGAACATAAATTAACCTGTTTGCATGGAAATTAAAGCTGAGCATCTTTATAAAAGCTATAACAAATTAACGATTCTAAACGATGTTTCTTTTGTATTGGAGAAAGGACAAAAAGCAGGCTTAGTCGGTAGCAACGGAATTGGTAAATCAACTTTATTAAAGATTCTGGCAGGGAAAATTAAATCCGATGCTGGTACTATTACTACTCGGAAAGGATTATCTGTTTATTATGTTCCTCAAGATATTAGTCTTGTGACGTCGGAAACCATCTCTGACTATTTATATCGGGTGTCAGGAATGAGATCATTGAAAGCTCAAATTACAACTTCACCAAAAGCCCTTGCTGAATATAAACAAAGGCAAGGATATTCCTTTGACCATCGAATGGTATTAATCTTAACTGGTTTCGGATTCAATCAAAGCTATGTTAAGCATTCGATTATGACCCTTTCTTCTGGTCAAAAGAACAAAGTATTCTTAATAGGAGTACTCTTGTCTGACCCGGATTTATTACTTTTAGATGAGCCAACCAATAATCTTGATATTCCGGCTTTGATTTGGCTTGAAGATTTTCTTAAGAAATCTCGGAGTGCGGCTATTGTTGTTTCTCACGATCGTTTGTTTCTTGATCACGTCGTGAATAAGATTTTTGCCATTGATTGGCAAACTCGGACTTTCCGTATTATGGATGGGAAATATTCTGATTATTTAGCCCAGGTAGAAGGGGAGAGAGAGCGGCACAATAAAGTATACGAACAACAAAAAGAAGAAATTAAACGGTTAACTAAGGTGGTTCGAGATAAAAAGATTGAAGCGATGAAGGGGTCTCATTTCCGAGGGAAAGATAATGATAAGTTTTTACGGGGGTTTAAACGAGATCGGGCGGCTAAGTCTGGGAATACAGCTAAATCTATCGAAAAACGCCTCGAACAAATAGAAAGAGTAGAGAAGCCTGTTGAGCGTAACGCATTTCGAATTTATATTCGTCCTCCGAAAACTGGAGGATCGAGAAACATTATTCTTGATAAGGTAATAGCTGGTTATGCTGATAATGGTTTCCGTATTAGTTCGATATCAATGACTATCTCCTATGGTAACCGAATTGTTATTTTAGGATTGAATGGGGCTGGAAAATCAACATTGTTGAAAACTATTAGTGGAAAGCTAAAGCCGCTTAGGGGAGAAGTTAAAATTAGCCGAGGGTTAGTAATGGGCAATTTAATGCAGGAACATGATAATTTGCCTTCTCAAGAAAGCTTGAAGAATTTTCTTGTTAGAAGAGGAGGAATGACTACTCATGAAGCCTACGCTCTCTTTGTCAAATTTGGTTTTCAGGCTAATGAGATTGACAAGAAAATTGAAGATCTTTCTCCCGGAGCAAGATCGCGACTTCTTTTTGCCTTATTCTCGGCTTTATCAGTTAATGTCCTCGTGCTTGATGAACCCACTAATCATCTTGACTTGGGGGCTCTCAATGCTCTCGAAGAAGCAATAACTTACTACCAGGGGACTATTCTTCTGGTTTCGCATGATCGATATTTTTTACAATCTTTCAAACCGACTGATGTCTATGTTCTTTCCGATGGGGAGCTTATTCGACAGAAAGACATTGAATCGTATCTCCAAGCAGTAACTTTGAAAGCTCATCGCTTGATTAAAATGATGAGTCAAGCTAAGGACTTGAATTCAGCATAGGCTAATCTTGTAATATTCTTATTTTACATTTTAGATAAATTATTTGCTCAAACCTACGTTTTGTATTATACTTACGATACTAATAGCTTTTGAGCGGGGGAATAAAAATATTATTGATGCGGGATTTGGAAAAACAAAAGAATTTAGAGTTAATCTTCAAGACATTAAAGCGGGACGTTGATCCGGTGATCAAAGAACTTTTGTTTTTAAATGTCGATCCCGAGTTTAGGGAATTACTGGAATATCAGATTTCTACGGGGGGCAAAAGATTAAGACCGGCTTTAGCTATAGCCGGTTGTTTGTTATTAGGAGGAAAATTAGAGGATGTCTTATATCCAGCCGCTGGTTTAGAAATTTTACATAATTATTCTTTGATTGTTGACGATATTATCGACCATAGCGATATTAGGAGAGGGAAGCCAACGACCTGGCGCAAATTTGGCCAAACGATTGCTCAATGTGTCGCTATTGATTATTCAGGTACAGTCTTGCAAGCTGCTAGCCGGTCGTCTCAGCCGAAGGCTGTGTCCGAGATTTTCGCTAGAACCATAAAATTTTTAACTGAGGGAGAAATACTAGATATTCTTTTTGAACAATCAGGGAGAGAGAAGGATTCCTACATTATTCAACATAGGTATTTAGAGATTTCAGAAGGGGATTATTTAAAGATGGTTAGCCGAAAGACAGCCAGTCTCTTCCAGACTTGTTGTGAGATTGGGGGGATATGTGCCCAAGCTGAGGAGAAACAGATTAAAGCGCTGAAAAATTACGGCTTTAACTTGGGACTTGCTTTTCAAATTAGAGACGACATCCTGGATATTTTTGGTGAAGAAGAGAAATTTGGAAAAGAGATTGGGAAAGATATAAAAGAAAATAAGGGAGGGAATATTGTTTTTATCTTTGCTCTTCAAGGGTTAGGTTCTCAAGGGAAGGAAAGGGTTCTTGAAGCTATTAAGAAAAAGGACAATAGTCGGGCGGATGTTCAGGAGGTTATCAAGCTGATTAAGGGGACCAAGGCTCACGCCAAGGCTTACGCGATGGGAGAAAGATTTGTTCAAAAGGCTCGAAAGAATTTGGAAACTCTTCCGCAAAACCAGTGGAATGATTTTTTGAAAGAGATTACTGATTTTGTCATGGAGAGAGAAAAGTGAATTAATCTTTTTAATAAATATGCCCAAACTTATATTGGTTAATGAAAAAGACGAAGCTATTGGCACGGAAGATAAGCTAAAGTGTCACCTCGGTCAGGGAATTCTTCACCGGGCTTTTGCTATTTATATTTTCAATTCCCAGGATCAATTATTAATTCAAAAAAGAGGAGAGAAGAAAATGCTCTGGCCGCTTTTTTGGGAGAATTCCTGTTCCAGCCATCCCTCTGAAGGAGAGGACCTAATTCCGGCGGCTGAGAAAAGGTTAAAAGAAGAATTAGGATTTACGTGTCCATTGAAATTAATAACCAAATTTCAATATCAAGCTCTTTACAAGCATATTGGCGCTGAGAACGAAGTGTGCTCGTTATTAGTTGGTCGCTATAATGGAAAAGTTGCTCCTAATAAAGAGGAAGTAGCGGAGTGGAAATGGATTAATCTGGATAATCTCCAGACAGGCATTCAAACTTCTCCAGAGAAGTATGCTCCTTGGTTTATCATTGGCCTAGTAAAATTATTAAGAATTATTAATCAATAATTTATTTATTATGAAAACAGCCCATAAGACGTTTCCTCATCAAACCAAAGGATTGTTTGATTTCATAAATGCGACGGATGAAATTAGAAATTTTGTGAAAGAGAGTGGTATTAAAAACGGATTAGTTAATGTCCAAATTATGCATACCTCAGCGGCTCTGATGGTTAATGAAGATGAGCCGTTGCTTTTAGAGGATATGAAAAGAAATTTAGAAGCAACTGCTTCTAGGAAGTTAGAATATCAGCATGATGATTTTTCTATTAGAACCGTAAATGTCTGCGATAAAGAAGAGAAAAATGGGCATTCTCATTGCAAGGCTATTCACCTTTTGCCTTCAGTGACTCTAAATTTAATTGACGGGAAATTACAATTAGGACGGTGGCAGAGCATAATGTTAGTGGAGTTAGATTGCTCCCGGCCGAGAAAGATACAGGTTGGTATTATCGGAGAATAGAGGAGAATCTTATGGAGAAGATTTATCAAACCATTATTATTGGGGCTGGACCAGCTGGATTGATAGCCGGACAATATCTAGAAGATGCTTTAATTTTAGATAAGAAACAAGAAATTGGTAAACCT
>Ga0075125_10000226_pt1 | contig 24440 bp, 28 predicted proteins | sample AntAceMetag02UKN_FD_69810 | JGI IMG/M metagenome (GOLD analysis project Ga0075125, IMG submission 69810) | Saline lake microbial communities from Ace Lake, Antarctica - Antarctic Ace Lake Metagenome 02UKN | ecosystem: Environmental > Aquatic > Non-marine Saline and Alkaline > Saline | place... | reverse complement strand
TTGTCAACTGGAGCAGCACTGGCAATAAACTCACCAGTGCCAGGATCTATATACCCCTTTTCGTTGGGATCATAGTTAACTCCAAACCAAGCAAAGTTTTTGAACTCCTTGGCCCACTCCTGCTGTTCCTCGGAAAGTTCGAGCATTCCTGCGTTAAAAGCCGCGTCGAATGTATCTCCACTGCCACCGCCCATATCACACCTCTCTTTCTATACAAAACTGAACGCCATCGATTCCGTTAAAATGCTGAGGGATGTCACATAAATACTTCATCCCGGTTTTTTCGCAAAATTGAATCGCAAAAGCATTATCTTTAGGTATTATTCCAATTAAAACCGTGAATTGTTTTTCCAATAAACGCCTGTAAACTTCCTTTGTGGCCGAAATAGAAGCCTCGTGCCCCCAATATTCTGAAAACACGCAAAAATGGCCCTGGCCTGTCCGGTGTCGAATATTATCCACTAGTCCAAATCCGGCAATATCCCCCTCGTAAAGAATAGTGAAAAACATTAATCTTGGTTCATATTTTATTCGCCTAACAAATCCTTGTTTGTCCGGCTTCCTGTCTCCAAAAAAGAACATTTCTAAAGTTCCGTCTTTTTCGCATCTATCAAGAAGACTCACAATAAAAGAGTCTTTCATAGACGGAATGCCGTCTTTAATATAATAAAAATTCATTTCTACGTTATTCATATGCCATACTCGTAAGGATTCACCTGTTTCACAGGATCACCAGCTTTGTCGATTAATCCCAAATTTATTAAGTCCTGATATGTCATTACTCTATCGTTTGAAGCCCCTGAATATATTTCAAATTTCTTTTTTAGTTCGGTCAAAAACACATAAAGTCCTTTCGGTTCTAGCCGTCCGGGCACGTTAGGCAACTTATAATAATTAGCCCCGAAAGCCGTCACAACTGCATATATTATTCCAAGCGCAATAAGCACCACAATTAAAAAGACTTTCTTCATTGTCCCAACTCCCTCACGGATGTTGATATATCTATCGTCTTTACAGGCACGTAACCTGATAATTCAATCTCGAATATCCTGCTCTTATATCCTGCAGGCAATTTAAACGGCTTTGAGTTTGTTATTGTTTTTATTAATTTTGGAGTAGGGGAACCTTCTACATATAATTTAAACGTAACTGTATTATTTAATGTAGTATTTTGTATGGTATAGAGATAATCATCATTGATAGCCAGTTCATTTATAGCGGCACATCCTATGGCCCCGAAAAGTTCCTGATTGTCCATCATGTCCTCATTTAAGTCTTCAAGGTAATCACTGTCAGACATTGCAGATATAAGATCATCATACCAGTATTCGTCTCTTGTCAGTCTCGCTGCAGAAAAATTCACCAATGAATCAAGCTGGAATTTTTTAGTCTTCCAAATGTATCTTTTATAATTATAAGTTTCGCCTTCCCATTGTTTTATTTTGTTAGTGAGCGCAGAATTTGGGTCTTCTGGATCTTCCAATTCATTTACGACAACATAAAAGTTGCCGTCAGCAATAGAAACATATCCGGCGTAAACTGTATCTTTTAATTTAGTGAACGTGTTTAATTCCAGGTCAATCATAAAACTCGTACCCGAAGCCGATTCGTTAAACGCAAAGTATTTATTATTATAAACAAACCCTTGGAGAGTAGTTGGTTGAAAATCAACCCAATCATCCCTTGATAGAAAAGAAGTCGTTAAAGTGACTATTCCGTCTTGGTTTATTACTTTAAGGCCGCTTCTTTTGGATGCAAATATAACACTGTTTTTAATCCTGGCTATAGACTTTTTAGCAGCTGCAGGGCAGAAATCATTTAACTGATTAAAAATCATCGTAGCCGGATCGTCACCAAACCCGACAGAATGATAACCCTCCGTTAACACAGCAACCGTAGAGCCAAAAAAACTTATTCCTACAATGTCTTGTTCAAATGATATCGTATCCGGCCCCCATGCGTGAGGAAGAAAAGGCTCAGAAAGATATAAAGTATTCCCGACAAATCCCATCATTCTTCCAGAAGGAAGTGCCTGTAAATGGGTCAATCCGTCCGGTGGCGGAGCCCAGTATGTAGAAGGACAAACCGAACCAGTGTCTAAGTCGGCTGTGTCTATGTTATCTAATAGAGTGTAATATTCCCAATAATCAGCACCAGACCCGCCTACGCCATGCGTGGCATCGTCAGGGTCTTCAGAGGTACTATCATTAATACATTTATAAATAATGTCATCAGAGCCATCGTCAAATTGCCAATATTCACCATCGTCACCACTGGAAACCCCGGTAGCCCAATCACCCTCGATTGTAGGAAGTGTGTAATCTTTCACGAAAACAAACTCTGCGGTGTCCTCAGACCCGGCCACGGTTCTATAAACCCTTAAAGTCGTTATTTCTCTTGTGGCCGGTATGGATTCAATATGGGTAATATCAACCGTATCGTCGGCTAAAAAAGCGCTTCCTGGTAAATCAGTAATAGGACACGGAGGCCCCTCTTCACCGTAGTCAGTAACCCTTGTATAGGTATAAATTCGTTCTTCTTCGTTGCTTGAACCGCCTGTGTTAACAGCTACCGTGGGTTGTATGGTAGGGGCAGGAACTCCAACTTTATAATAAAGAGGATAAACCAACTCGGAAGAATAAGCCCGCATTTCGGCTTTTCCGGTAAAGTATTTTCTGCCATAAGTATCGTTAGATATTGGAGAATCGGCATAATTAAGATCGTCTTCATCGACAATAAAATCATCATCAAATTCATTTAATGATTCAACGTCGGCATCGGCTAACACTTCTGTTTCCGAATGCTCCCTAAACGACCTTAAATCACCCCTGTCAAGTTTACAGTTCTCGGCAATCTTAGCGTCGGTAACATCGAGAATGTTATCCGCATAACGAGGATTCTCACCCTTAAACGCTTTAATCGATATGCCTTGACCAAAAGCGGTCGAGCATAAAAAAAGACTTAATATGAGAGCTAATTTTTTCATTTATTCGTCCGTTACATAAAGAATCTTTACTTGAACATACTCAGTCGCGCTTAAATATGTGGTCATATTTTTAGCTGCAGTCTCTCCGCCACCCCAAAGCTGAATAATAATATCGTTTGTCTGCATAATAGATAATGCATAGATAGGTTCAGTGGCCCCAAGAGTAGACTTGCTTTTTGTTACATCGGCCATCAAAACGCCAACACAGTTCCCTGTAAGACCGCTTGCTTCTATCGTAAGAGTTCCACCATTAGCGGCCAGCGAGAAATCTCCTTTTGTAGCGCCAGTTGTGATATCTTCAACAATGGATATAGCGTCACCGTTCCAAAGATCAGTGACGGTGCAATTAATTCCTGAAGCTGTGCCGTCTGCGATTAAGACATTAATGGCCCTTAACACCCTTCCCGCAGTAGCGTCCCCCGCTAACGGAGGATCAGAAATACCGTCTGCGGCTGTGTTTAATTCGGTAGACGTTGCATCGCAATCCACAGCTTCGTTAATATGCGGAGTGGTAAGCTGTTTTTCCGTTAAGGTCTGAGGGCCGTCTAAGGTGACAAATTCGTCAATAGTTTCAGCGGTAAGCCTACAAGATACGATTGTTACCGGAGATGCGGTACAAGTAAGCCCGGTGGTGCTCTCTTGAGCCCTTACGACTGTTAAAGTATTTCCTGCCCTTGTGGTGCATTTAAAAATCTCCATGTCACCATCTGCCTGAACTAAAGTGCCCATAAACCAATCCGAACCGTCAGCCGTGGGCCATCCGGTAGCATCGTCAATCGTTATGGTCGTGGCTACATTTGATATGTCTCCAGCAAGGTTCGCCACCGCATTGTTAGCAAATTGCTGAAGTGCGGCATTGGCTGAGAAAGGTACAAGTAAAATTAAAAATAAGGTTAGAAAGAATTTCTTCATGACAGTCTCCTAAAACATTGAACTTCCTGAATAGTCGGCAAGCCCCTGCAGTCTTTCGCCTTTTGCGTCAGCGATCGCTCGGTAAAACATATCTCTGTGGTGAGAGGCTATTTTCGAATTATACCAATCCTGACCTTTCATCTGCTTTAAAAAATAAAGAGCACCGTGCTTAATGTCCTCGAGATAATCATCGTAAATGAAATCGACAATTTGCGTGGCATCCCTTTTGGGTTTTACGGCAACATCTTTCAAATACAGGTGATCATCAATATCACTGTCGGCAATGGGATAAACTCTTACTTTTCTAGTTTTGGTCAAAAATACGTGCGTGATATCGCTTCCTGTTTCTAAAACACTCCAGTTGGCAACGCTCATGTCCATACGCCTACGCGAGGTCACAGTAAGTTCCGTGTCGGTTTTAGTACCGTCACCGAGATAAGCTTTGCCGATCTCAACAGGAAGATAATAGGCCGGATCAAAAACAATGGCGTACTCTTTTGTATCGGCAACAATGTCTATAACTGTGGCATCAAGCAAGACGAGTCTCGATTGTTCGCAGAATTCGATAACGGCTTCCCTGATTTTATTAATAGCGGTCTTTTTGGGAGCGAAGAACATCTCTGGCTCAAAGTATTCTCTGAATTCTTCATAGGTTTTAGTCATTTCCTCGCTCCTTTTGTGGTGCTATCGTTGACCCTGTTTGGAACTCAATACCGAGAGACGAATAGAATGATTTCTCAAACCTGATTGAAAGATTCCAGTCAGGAAGTGAATCAGTATCGATTTCAAAAGCTTGCTTTTTCATCCACATTTTTAAAGGCTGCTCAAACTGAGCTTCAACAGGAATGTCATCTGTTGATATGTCGTCCTCAAGATATTCATCGAATGGATACGCATATTCAATTTCAACCATTACGGCTGTTGAGGCATGAACTCTCGGATATGTCCAGACAACATCAGGAGCCTTCTTGTTAAATGCAAAAAACTCCATCACGGTAACGCCTGTGTCAGAATGCCAGCCACTATCTAAAACGCCAAGGTCTTCAATAGTTTTCGGACCCTTGATAGGCTCCCCAGGAGTTGCGCCTGCAACGCCCGTGTTTCTCGTCATGTTCACAAAATGAACACAGTCATCAGGTAGGGCATGACGAGTCTCATTTGCTGTTAATTGAAATGTTTTCACAAACTTAACATGCGTGTCGGGCCGAGTTCCAAGAAGCTGCTTGAGGGAATTGTTGAAAAAATATACCCACTGTGGAAGCAACACCCTGGCGTATTCCTCTCCAGTTTCGGCATCGGCATCATACCCACCAAATTCCATTGCGGCCTGAATTATGAGTTCTTCGACAGTCATGCTGCTTTCTCTTCCGCTTCGAGTTTTTCAAGCTCTGCGTCGATATCGGCATGTTTTTTGTACTCGTCGGGATTAAGCACCTTGCCGTGTTTGAGGAAAATATGATCTATCTTCCCAATCATATTCATCTTATCATACGGTTTTTCTTCGTCTGAATCATCAACATCCTCTTCGGGATCTTCTGTAAGAGGTTCAGCATCTTCAGGTGGAGGTTCTGTAGCCTCATCAAGATCAATGGCCGACTGACTGTTGACAAGTTGCTCTGCTGCCTTTTGGAGCTCGGAAAACTGACCCGGTTTAAGCTTGGACATAATATCCATCAGTTCGGGAGCGATGTTCTTCAAGTTCGTAAGGTCTTTCGGAGCCGGATATTTGTCCGGATCGATCAAATGGAATGCTTCCGCCTCGGTAATTTCAATAACATCCCTACGCTTTGCCAGTATTGGGGAATACGTAAAAACTGCATTGTTGGTTACTAATTTAAGGTACCTGGCTGGCCCCTCATTTTTCCTTTTTCTCATCGTTTTTATCCTTTTTTAAAAGCCGGGAGCCGAAACCCCCGGCTAATTTTAAGTGAAGCGACTTATCTCATATCCCAAATAATAGCAGTCACTCTGACCTTGCCTGTCGCCAAAGTCCCCGATAGGGTCTTGATCACCATATCGACTGTCGTGGCTGAGTCGAGAGCGTAACCTTCGACGTTGAAGATCGGAACACCACTACTCGCAACCTGAATAGCATCGTAGCCGTCCACAAAATTATCGGGGTCAGCCTCGGGCAAGGTTGTAAAACCTAAATCCAGTGTTGCGGTAGTTGAGTCACCTACCGTGATTGGGTTGATTGTAGCCGCTAAGACCGCATGGCGCTTCGGAATGTCAAAGACCTGTATAATGTCGGCTGCTGCAAGGGCAGACTCCTTCTCAGTAAGAACATCAGCAAAATCAATAATCTTTGTCATTCTGTAAAACCCATTCCCGAAAGAACTAGGCATTACAGTACCCGCACCGCTCGCGGTCTGGTCAATAGTATCAGCAAGTGCCGGAGCAACAAGCATTGCAAATACCGCCATGAAAATTGTAAATATTTTCAGTTTCTTCATTGTTAAAACCTCCTGAGTTTCCAAAGGGACTATAAAATCCCTATTGATTTCTACGCCTTATCGGAATAAGCCGTTACAAGACCCTGACCTTTAATGACCTTGTAATCATGAACGTTTAATCCCCGGATCAGACGACCAAAGGTTCTCTCAGACTGAAGTGTCTCAGTTTTGGTGATCTGACTTGCGAAAGTAATCGCGTCTTTATGACCGGCCATGTTGTAATAAGCGTTATTACCAGTAATGCCGTCCACAACTCTGTGGATCTGATTGCTTTTAAGGATAGGGTTATTGTCAATGGAACCGATTCTACCATGCCTGGATACAGACCGGCTATCACCTGTCATGGAAACATCCTTGATTTCAGACTTCTTAATCAAGTTGCACACCCATGAGGCAAGTGCGTACCACCGATTGCTCTCCGGAACATTCTGCTCATCAAGACACGCGGTCATATCCATAAGGATGTCAATAACATTCTCCTTAGTGATACTTACGGGATTTCCCGCAACGCCCATGTCATAAATTCCAGAATCCTTACCAGCTGTTATGCCAGTATTATCCGAATCAGCATCCGCATATACAGAACCAAGTCCCTCACTGTCGATTGTGATTTTCATCTGCTCGGCTGCATCCTGCCCCCACTCGCTCATAAGAGCAATGTCAGACTGATGCTTGTCGATGTCGTCACAAATCGCATTGTAATACTTGGCACGTTCAATCGGAAACTCAACGAGAGGATTGTCAGGATGCTGAATGTCAAGCACCTGGTTCTTGGTGTAATCAAGAATCTCGATGTCAGGACGGGTACGAATCTTTACAACATCGCCCTGATTTCTGATATCCGTTGTGTTTACGTCCGAGGCTCTTTATCCTCGGCTCCTACATGTTTCCATGCAGACCGGACTATATCTTCGGTTCTTTTTTAAACAAACCGCAGCGCGCTCGTGTCGCTTTACCACCATGCCCACAAAGTGAGCTTAGGTTCCATGCGTTAGTCTCTGAACCTTCAACCTGTTTCCAGGAAGCTTGGCTGCTGATTGTCCTCGTCTTTACGTTAGGATATTCCAGCAATTCACGCTGTTTAGAGAGAGCCATTAATAACCCTCGTAATACGTGTTGGCCATCCCGGGGAAGATGGATGCTATATAGTACTTGACTAAAAGCATGCGACTCCATTTTTCCGGGATAAAATTGCCACTGAATTGTGGCGTTCCTGCTGCTGCTGCTATCATAAGTTTGTCTCCCTTCTCTGTCAACGCTGCACCTTACAGAGAAGGCGCTTTGTTAACCTTGTATTCGGCCTTGATCCATGGCCGTAAAAATATCCGCATTGATTGAGTCGGACTTGGCTTCTTCTACCGTTCCGACGTATTTTCCCCGGGTGTAATCCTTTGTGAACTGGTTTACAAATGCCTGAGTGTAGATGCGGCCTTTCCCTTTTGATACTTCCTGGGCGTTTGGCGCACTTCGTTCAGGTGAGGGGGAAATATCATTCAAATCTTTTAGCGGAGGGTTATTGTCAATTTGCTGTTCAGGTTCGGTTTCGAGCGAAGCTTTTGGCAAATTAATGAAACCTCTAAAGATTTCAGTTACCGAAGCGAGATCTTTTTTAGTGTGTGCATCGGTAAGCAACCCCTTTCTTGCGTAATTCGTTCCTGGTATCATTTCTGACAGATACGCATTAAATCCAGGGCTGTCATTTAGCACATCAAAGTTAACATGCTCGCCGCCTGCCGCTTTTATATCGGCCTCAACAGTCATTCTAAGGTTATTGATGTATGACGAATGGGTCGTGTCCTGATGTCCCTTTTTCGCCTCTCCTGCCGTTACTTGCGCCTTGTTAGCCGTATCTGTAGCGTTCTTAATGAGCTTCAACATGGTTACAAACTCTTCCCCGTAACCTGCGATGGCTTCGGGGTCGATACTTGCGATCAAATCTTCAGCGGTTTTGTCGCTTGGCTCCGGCGCTGGTTTGTCCTCAAGCTGTTTTCGCAGGTCGAAATTTTCATTCTGCAAACCCTGAACTTGAGAGTTGAGTGTTCTATTCTCGGCTGACAGTCGAGGCACTTCAGCATTGTACTTGCCTTCCAGTACACTAAATCTCTGTTCGAGCGTCGGATCGACTTTGGCCGGTTCGGATTCCAGTTTTACAGGAGCCGGTTCGTCAGGATTGCTTCCGAGGTCAAGAGTTCCGCTAAGAGTGTTCTCTTCCTCGCCTGCAGTTGCTTCTCCGGTATTCGCTATCTTTTCCGCCAGATCATTAGCGAAAATCCCTTCATCCAAATCTTTAATATCTTGTTCAATTTCCTGTGGTAACCCTGGCATTTCGTACCTCCTTTGAGCCTGTTTTCAGGTATTCCGTAGAGCCTGATTTCAGGTATTCATTGGGTTAAAGGTTTATGTTGCTATCAGTCCTACATCTCGCATTGCTGCCAAAATAGAATTTATTGCCGTTTCAATCGGTGTGTCATCGGTGGCGTAAGTACCTGTTACGGTTAAATCGGTAATCGCTGATGCCTGATCTCCCACAGAAGGCGGAGGAATAATTTTTGCCACCGTCAGTTCGTCTATTGCTTTTTTTGGATGTCTCACTTGCCTCACCTCCTTTAAATAAAAAAAGCCCCACGGAATTCTGTTTTTTTTAGAACTCCAGTGAGGCTTTCGCGTTTGACTGGCTTAACCTGATAGGTGCGGCTTAATCCGGTAGTATCAGGTTGCTATGTGTTTTATTTTATGAGCTCCCGCCTTTTATTTTCGGCCTCCTTTTTTTATTAATAATGCGCCGCCTTGCAGCAGTAATGTCCATGCGCGTTATGCTATTTGTTAAGTCAAAACTTGTGAAATAAACCCTTGAATCATAGATGGTTGGCATTTCTTTTGCCTCTAACGCCCAGAATATTTGCGATAATCGACTCATTTATACCGGCTCTCCTTTCGACACTTTTTCAAGCATTTTCACCAAATATCTAAGCCCTCTAATCAATGCCTTTAATATCTGTTTGTTATCAATTTCCACTATATATTCAACTCTTCGGTTTTGCAAGTTATTTTTGGCCTATTCATTATAGTTATTTTGTCTTTGCAATCCTTACGTTTCGGTAATGGTTTAAAGTATGCGCCCTTCATGTGCCGCCTTACCTGTGCGGTGCTTCTGTTGTTGCGCCGTCCTCTGAAAATAATTCTGTATTGATCTGGGTCAAGTTCTTTATATTTCCAAAAACCATCCTCTGTTTTTTGTAAAACTTTAACTGCAATAAAATCCATATTATGGACCAGCCCACAGTCACAGCAAGCCATTCTATAACCTTTCATGACAGGTGTAACCCACTCACACCATTCGTCTTTTTGAGCTTTTTCTCTTTTAAGTCTTGGCATTTTTTAGTCCTTATCCGTATTCCATATCCGAAAGCCCAACACCGTCATTGTCAAGACTGTCGAGGTGTTCAGTTAATGAACTTCCCTCGCTTGCCATGCTCCTGTTTTGGTCTATCGTTTCTATATTTTGAAGCGTATTGCTGGCATTGTCGATTATGCCCAAAAGCTGGTCTATAAACTGACAAACGCCCTGGTGCCCATTGACCTGAGAACCCTCAGAAACATCATTATATTTCCGGTAGCTTGCGAGTGATTCTTCCAAAAAATCCTTAACGGAGTTCGTTGACTGACCTGCAAACTTTAAAGCATTCAGGGCCGGTAAGTACTTTCCTTCTGCGCTTAATTGAATGATTTTCAATGCAATAACCCCTTCCCCCCTGGGAGCACGACGTTTGTTCTGACCAGCCAAAATGGTACAGAAAGCACCATCTCGCTAACCATTTCCTTCGCTTCGCCTATGAAATAAGCAAGTTCCTTGTCCTTGTAAATATGAAGACCTTCCTGCCAAATTTCATCCACCTGGGATTTTCTGTGCTTTGATACTCTTACACGATGTTCCCTGAACAGTTTTTTCTTTAACTTGTCATCGCTGAAGATTTTCTTTAACTTGGACAAAGTTGGGAAGAAAGAGAACTCTTCTATTTTTACAAGCTTGAACAGGTCCACACCTAAACTTTTCATGGCATATTCCACACAATCTTCAATCGCCATTATAGCACTTACCCTGTCGTCTCTCCGGATTTCATCAAGGCTTTTATACATTACAGCCCACTGTTCCTTTTCATCCTCTTCGATATCACCGAATGTCCTGTGGTCGGTAATGTTCGGTATGTCTTGAAGAAACGCCTCTTCACCATCTACAAGAACGGTATTAAGTTTATCATGCGAACTTTCGCCTATCTTGTTGAGTTCGTCTTTAAGCTGTTCTGACATCCTGGCCTCCTACCTTGTCTCCTGCCTGATTAGTTTTAGCACCCTCGGTTATTTGACCCCTACCTGTCGACTGTGGAGCGTTTTGCGCCACTATATTCTGAAGCAGTATGTCTTCCTTCGACGGTACAATATCCGCAGTTGAACCGTCAAGCCCGGTAAAGAACTGTCTCATGAACTCAGAGAATCCTTCTCTTCCGATCAATTCAAGCACCGCAGGATGAACTACCATCTGTAAAGCTTCCTGCCGTCTTATTTGCGCCTGTTCTTTGTTAATCAACGACTTTGAGCCTGTAGCTTGTAAATTTATATCCCCCATTCTTAAAACCGGGTCAGGATCTGTCATTAATAAATAATGATGGAGAGCTTCGATTGATCCTTCAATAACTCCGTCAATGCTTTTAACAACCTTTTTTATATTTCTGGAAGCGTTTGACATCATCATGCTAAAGCCTGTCGCTGTGTTTATCGCTCCGCCGCCACCCTTTTGACCGTAAGAATATTTAGGAATTCCGCTTTTATTATCAGCCTCGTTTGAAAAGAACTCATATAGTTTAATCAACTCACTAATCATGGACTTCGGCTGAAAAAACCAGATAGGAGCTCTTGTTCCGCTCTGAACATCCTTCATTTTGAATTGCCATATCTTGAGTGGCGTTATTGTTTTTATGGTGTCTCCTGGGGCCATTGCGTCCGTATCGACCCCGACTTGAGGCCCTGTTATCATGCCAGCGTTATTTGCAATATTTCTTGCTGCAGCACCACACATTCTGTCGGAATCTTCGATTAAATCAGGAAGGCCCTCGCCCCACCATTGGTCTTTTCGCTCTCTAAAGGAAGCCTTGAATAAATTATACTTTCCTAAAGGATTTTCATTCAAAACGGCTTTTATAACATATCTGCCGATAAGCCACACTTCAGCATCGTAAGACTCGAACAAGTCACCCAATCTCTCAGGGCTCACGCCATGCTGAACCAACTGAAGCCCTTGAACCTGGCCTTTAAATTGGAGCGCATCGATTGTTCCTTCCGGATCTGACTCAGGATACTGTCTATAAGACAGTCTGTCGAATTCGTTTTGATTGGTTTCATACGTCCATTTTGTAAGACCTCCGCTGCCATAGTCCTTTAAAACAAGATCGATTGCATCGTTGTCGTAACCCGGAGCTCCTTTTAAACTCTGGATATATCTTGGTTTCAGGGTATGTTTCTGTATATATCCGTCTTCAGGTTTTCTACTGGCCGGTAGAGGATATATATCAAACGGACTCGGAGCGTCCCATGTTACCATTAATTTCGTCGTGGGTTGAGGATTACCTTGTTCATCCCATGCCATTATTCGTTTTTTCCTGATAATCGGACCTTCCAGAAATCCCGCTTTGTAATCCACCAAGTCAGAGATAAATCCTTTAAGAGCTTCTTTCCAGTTACTTTCTACAACAACGTCTTTTATTTTACTTTCGATAGCCGCCTCAGCTTCATTTGCCACTTCCTGCATTTTCTTCTGAATATGAGCCGATATCATTTTAATTCTCTGGTCTATATCTGATGGAAGAGTATAAACGCCATTAACTATTACCATTTCAGTTTTTGCCTTGACTTCCTCAGCAATCATTTCTTTCTGAGGCGGCGGTAACATCGGCACAGGAGAACGCTTAAAATCAAAAGGCATTTCGTTTAAAAGAATATCGAATAGCCATGCTTTCGCAGCTTCGCACTTCTCGTCTGTCAAGCGCATAAAAACCGAAGACCCACCCTGGGCTCTGATTTTAGCCAAAACAGAAGGCTCATATTCTCCCTTGAGGCGACGCTTAACCTTCAGCATTTCGGCTTCAATCCATGTTTGTTTTTCGTCCCTTGCGGCTTCCCAGGATCTCTTCACATAACTTGATAAAGATGTAACAACCGGGTCTTGCTGTCTCCTGGTTGCCATTTCATCTTCCATAAACAAGGACTCATCATTGGCTATCTGGTCATTGTTTTTATATCCTTCCATTTCTAAATTCGGCATAATTTACCCCTTCGGATCGTACTCAATATGAAAGTGGTTTCCTTCTAATATTACATCAAAATCTTTTCCAAGACTCTCCTTTAAGTCTTTTTCAAGGTCTTTCAGTGTGATTGTAATGCGCTTCTTCGGCCTTCTAAGGTCAATGGCTAAATCGGCATAATGAAGCGAATTTGCCCCATGATCGCCCTCGTATGTTGACGATATAACGGCTTCTCCATATCCATTCCTCTCGAAGATGTTGTCAATCAGGTCTAATTTGCGCCTGATAGGTCTTTTTAACCTCGCTATGTCAACGCCGAGTTTTAAAAGCATTATCCGTCTCCGTTCTTAATGAGTGTTTTAATTTCGCGAAGCTCCTTAAATGTCAAATCTTTTAGTGTGGTCATCTCCTGTGTAATATGTTCCCGCATTTTCAACCCCGCATTTTCACATACAAGGCCATGTTTTTCATTTGTGATATGCTCGCCACTTTTCGTTTCGAGTTTTTCTATCTTTTCATCCTGGGTCTTAGCCTTATCATTAATCTTGTTATTCTGACCCCTTAAAATAAAACCAAGTAGCCCGAATTGAGCAAAAAGTGTCGTCCCCGCTATTACTGTTACAACATCACTCATTTTAAACCTCCGATCAGATTGAGTCAGTTGTCTTTATTTTATTACTCCGAAGAAACAAGACGGAAACCCCCCGGAGTTGTCGGCTTTCCCAAAGACACCGAATCGCTGTGGTCACTTTCGCCTATAATATTTGATGCCGTAACAGTAAAAATAACATCAGCATCTCCACTTGGGAGAGTAAGCGATGATACAAGAATCTCTGTAACCATCCCAACGTCCTGCGGCGCTCCGTCCACATAGACAGTATATTTTTCTACAATGCCCTCCGAAGCCGTCCACGACAATGTTGTCTCTGCACTCGCTACCCCTGCCAAAAAACAAACTGCCAAAATTGCGATAAATAAAGCTTTAAACATTTTCATTTTATTGTGCTCCTATGCTGTGTGTTGATCCAGCCGTTAAAGAGTGTGTTGATCCAGTTGTCAGTGAATGTTCGTGAGGCAATGCTGGGCTCCCTTGAACAACTATGTCCACCTGTGTTGAACTTTCATTTGTATAGCCAAGCTCATCCTGCCCTCTAACATATTGTGTCTCAGTAACTCCACAGGATAGCGAACTTAAAGTCTCTGAATGACTCGTATCATCAGTATTCGTAAATGTATCCCCCATGCTCCCAAAAGCCACATCTGAGGAATCATATTTTAATTCTACATTTAATATTGTTGAGAACACCATGTCGTGATTCAGTGGGTCGGTTACACAGGAAACAGGGGTGCTTGTCAAATTAGTCAAGGTTGGAGGAACTCCATACAAATCAGCCCCTATTTCCCATCCTGAACCATAATCATCTTGATCTCCTGCAACCACACTTGCCGGAAACGTTGATCCTTCAGCGTCTACTATAATGTCATAAGGAGAACCTAAGTTTATTGCCGAATTAATCGCTGGAGAGCCTACTTGAAGTGCAAAATCAGTTACAACTACGTTTTCACCACCCAACTCTCTCCATCCCGACGTTCTTAGAATCACAGGATCAGCATAGGAAAGATCGTTAGCTCCCTTGGCATTCGTATCAGGCTCAGATGACCACAAATTGTAGTCAAAGTCTATATCGCTGTCAGCAGTCCATGACAAATTACTACAACCCCCGCCCGTAATACAATAAAAAATGTTATCCTTTATTTCAGAGTTTTCAGCATCCTTGTTGCCATAGAAACCCATGTTTCTAACATTATCCACAAGAGTATTACTGTAAATTTTATGATCTTTAAAAACAGCATCCTCATGTGAAGTACCGAAGTAAAATCCAACATAGCAGTAAGCAATAAAGTTACCATATATTTCTACATTTTCCGAGTAAGCGTCATTGTGCCACTGTTCGTCATCTATCATAATTCCGTGACCGTTAGAATCACTTCCATGTCCAAAGATTAGATTATATCTTATTATATTATTCCTGCTTGAACCGTTATATATATTAACTCTTCGGTTCTCATAAACGAAGTTGTTTTCAACAAGACTATTGGTAGTGTGGTAGTAAAGACCAATACCCTCTCCCCAATTATTATGGACAGTGTTGTCGCTAAAAGTCATGCTATCGCAACCATTCATACAAAAAATTGCAGCAGGCCAATCAGCTACTTGATATACCCATGCAACATCTGTTACTGTGCACCCTATAGCAGAACAGTTATTGCTTGGGCCACCAAAACCAATCCCCGTTCTATATGCTTTGTTTACGTCACAATTTAAGACATCAATATACGAAGACTCATCAACCCAAATAGCCCTGGCAAGAGAGTTGACCACTCTGATATTCGTAAGAGTTATATAGGATTGAGTATCTATGCCGATTAGATGTGACCACGTAGCAGTTGGATAAGTATATTCTCCGTCTATTGTTGGCTTGGTTCCACTTACCCCTATTGTTCCAGACCCATAATAAGCTCCGACAATTGCCGGGTTGCCTGCATCAACACCACTCCAGTCTATATTTAAAGTTTCGCCTGTCCAAGTGTCATCACACTTGAAATAAACGTCATCACCAGCTACCCAGTCACTCTTTGCATTCACTTCAGCCAAAGTAAAAGCGGTGGCATCTGACAAACCATCTCCGCCACTTGCATCATCTCGACAGTAATAATTAGTAGCCCAAACACTCTGAGCGTAAAGCAAAAACAATACGATAAGCAGTTTCTTCATTCCGTTACCCTCAAAATAACTCCCATATCATCTGCCGCAGAAGTAGCCCAACTCGTAGCCGTTGGATCAGGTGCGCCCGAATGCACCGGCGCAGTGTCATAAAAAATATCAACACTACTTCCCCCATCGTCGTAACCTAATTTTGGATCTCCATCACTCGCATCCCACGCAAGACCATAGTAAAGATCATTGTCGCCCGATGTGTAATTAAGGTTCTGCCCACCGACCACATTTAGCGATAAATAACCTGTCCAGCCAACCCCAGGCGTACCCAAGGCATCTGAATATCCAATTAACGCAGTTTCGCGATAGACAACGAGCCACGCATTTGTAGTCCAGCTATCATTCCGCACATACGCATTGATCCCTGTGATTGTCCCGCTTACTATAGGGTCATATTTGTTACAGTATGTACTATCAACAGGAGTCCCCCACGAAGTCCAAGAGCCAACAGGAGCAGAGGGCGTTCCGGCAGTATTCGGGAAGCCGTAATATTTAACTTCATGTGTTCCAGCGTAATACCAGCCCCCGGAAGCGAGTGCCGGAATCAGTAATAGAATGAGTATGTATTTAATCAACCGCATAATACCACATTTCAAAGATAACTTGTTCCCCTGTCGCTGTATAGGCTGTATCAAAGTCGAGGAAGATAACTTGTCCATTTGCCACCACGCTTCCATCAGTGTTAATATTTGTATATGTGTCTTCTCCGGACACTCCACTTGTAGTTTCGAGGTCACCCATTGTTGCAGCAGAACCTTGCCCAATAAACGCTGTTGCTCTTTTTAACAGCACATGGACTGTACCGAATTCAGTACCAGGGTCTTGTGAAAAAGATACTGACCACTCAACAATCCTTATACCATTAGGGGCATTGTCCCCTACAGTCATAAGCAATAGAGCATCAACATCTCCGGCGCAAACCGCTACCGGATCAAATGACCAAGACTTATGAAGCGGCCCACCTACGAGATACTCTTCAGCTATTTCATCTCCTGCGCCTACGACATGAATAAAGTCATCAGTAGAGGTTATCTGTCCGAACTCAGCCTTGCCCGTACCGTGAAAGCTGATTGTTGGATCACCCGAATCATTCGTAATGTCTATCCTATCCGTACCATCCTTACGAAAACTAATAAATCCAGCAGTGCCAAGTGTCCAAGCGTGTCCATACGTTCCCATGTTGTAATTCATGGCTCCGGTCGGATTGTCCAAATTATTAATCGGAGCCGTGAAAAGACTGAATGTTATATTACCATAATCAAGCTCATTGTCGGCCACTGTGCTTGCACTCAAAGCGCCTCCAGCTTCCAGGTCGGTTCCCACTCCAAGTATGTTTGCATAAGTATCCGCCGTTGACAGGCCGGTAGAAACGTCTATGATATATGCTTTGTCTCCAGGTGCAGGCCCACCGGCCGGAGCCGATAGATCCGACACTTTACTATCAGCAGCCCATACAGTCGAGACACTAATAAATAAAAACACGAACCAGACTGTCGTTTGGGCCTTGATCGTTGGATTTTTAAGGAAAGCTGTTATTCGTTTCATATTTTTCATTTTATCACTCCGGTCTATGCTCCTTATTTAATCTGATGCAAAACCTTAAATGCAAAAGCAAGTGTCCCACCTATCTGGTTCTCAAGATAAAACACGCCATCAGCGTCTACCGAAGCTGTTACTTTGCCGCCATTTCCAGTTGTTCCATTTAACGCCACCGTCAAAACTTCAAAATCAGAACCTCCACCTACGATTGAGATAGTATTTGTTCCTGCCGTCTCAGCCATTATCTGACCGCCACGCTCTACACTACTCTTAGCCATAACAGAAATTAAATATGAACCTTCACCTAAAGCATAACTTGCAAAACCCTCATTAGCTATATTCCACTCACCACTTGCCAATGGCCCTTCATAGTACATAAAATCAGCAACAACAGGTGTGGTTCCAGTATAATTAGACTCTGAGAAATCCATAGGTCCAATGTACCCACCATTATCTGTAGCAGTAACAGTTATTAATCGTGTTGAGGCATTCTCATCTGGGCCAAAAGAACAACCATCAACCATTATGCTGTCGCCATCATTCCACATAATAGCTGATTGAGTTTGCGCCCCATCATATGCATTATCTTCAAAGTGGACATCTTTCACTTGAAAGTTTGCTATATCAACTTTAGATTGGGCCGTACCGTCAACTCGAATGGCGGTTATTCCTGCTTGACGCATTGTACCACCATGAAATGAAATATTACTTGGAACAATCTGAGCAGCGGTAATGGCTATATAAACTAAATAATCTGCAAATGTAAGTCCACCATCGGAGGCCAGCATGCCCCTTAAATAACAATTAGCAAATTTAATGTTTTGATAAACACCTGCCTTACCTACACCGCTACCAGAGGCAGCTACCGTTCCGCCTATAATAACGCAGTTATTCTCAGGTTCATCAAAATAGCAATTATCAACCATTACATCGGTAATAAAATTACCTCTATTTGTGCCATCGGGTGTAAAATTAATACCAAAAGCATATTTATACAGATGACAATTCTGTATATATAAACCATCAACAGACCTTATAACAAAAATATTAGACCATACATGATCTTGTGTTGCCCCCGAACCCCTAAACTCGCAATTAGTTATGTGGTTTCCACCTGAAGTGAAACCATCTGTAGCGCGTCCAGATAAAGCGATTGCAGCAGGGGCAGGAGTGTTCGCTCGGCTCCATTGAGTAAAAAGGCAGTTGTCTATTGTGCTTGTATTAAACCTGTAACCGTCAATGGCATACGCCCAATTGTTAAATTTACAATCTCTAATAGTTGTAAAAATAGCATCGTGCGCTTCTATAGCCTTTGTTGTTGTGCTTTCATCTATTGCTCCACCGGCAGCAAAGATAATATTTTCAATATGTACAAAATAAGTTCGTTCATTTGATGCTAATACCAATTCCGATGTTTCAGAAATAGTCCAAAACTCATTAATCACCGATCCAGTATCAGGAGTCACCGTGACAACCGCTGCAACTGCCGAAGCTGAAATACCAGAAACAGCATCTATAGCTGCTGCAATATTTGTGGCAGTAACATCATTACTTGTTTCTGCATCCCATGTATCTCCTTCTTCAAGAGTTGTATCGGTAATCCCTGATCCATCTATTGTAATTGTATCAGCTACACCAATCGTTGAATAATCAACAACTGTTAGTTTATACCTATTATCACCAAGCTGTAGAAGTACAATGTCAGCAGTACTGGAAGATAACTGCGCTCCACGACCAACAGTACCTACAAGTCCAACGCCATCTGCATTAATCATTTTAACTGTTGAAGTTATATTATATTGACCATTTAACCTGACCTCACACCCAATATCTCCAACATCTAAAAACGTACCTGACGCAATAGTCACAGCGGTGTCTATGGCATATTGAACTTCCGCTGTGTCATCACCAGTGCCATCGCCGTTAGCACCCCACCATTCAGGATAAACAATTTTTTCTCTTGGACTACCTGCGATTGTGAGAGCTGTTCCCTGTATCCATTTATGCAAACCGGCTTGAATACTTCCATAAACAGTTAAAGTTTCATCACCTGTGTTACCAGTAAGCGCAGCCCCATTTTCAATTACCATGCTAACTGTGGACGGTATAGTTTCATCAGTGTCAAATGTATAAACTGTCTGAGCATCTTGATCAGTGTGTTTAAAACGAAGCGTCAAAGGATTACCAGCAGCAGCATCTATCAGAGCGTTTACTGTTTGACCATTACCGGCTGCACCTTGATCCGCTTCAGAAGCATCAACGTCCGAAAGTAGCATAACTACATTATCAGCAAATGTCCAAGAAACTGATATAGTTTCTTCTTCGTCTGATTTTACTATCGCTGCATCGGCAGCTTCAACACTCACACCAATATCTGCACTGTCTACTACCTGAGCCCATGCGGCCAGATAAAACTCAAGTTGGTCTGTTGAACTGTTGAATCTCATATCCCCGTACGAAGGACTTCCGGGTCTTGTCCCTGTGGTTCCAGCAGGCAGCTGCATCTTTTCATTGCCAGGAATTATCGGATTGCTGACAATCCCGAAAGCCGTACCTGTTAAATCTATTTCGTTTGCTGTGCCGGTGTATACGACATTTGCCTCTGCACCATCCGCAACATTAAGTATCACCCTTGCTTCAGTTGGGGTTTTATAATCATACTCACCAGAAGTATTATTCCAATATAAAGAATCGTTGTTCGCTGTTCCTGCATTAGTATTGCTCGCAGTTGCGACACTGCCGCCTCCGCCTTTTGACCCACGTAAATCAATCGCATAAAGACCCGTGCCTGTTTCCGGAATTTCTTGTAGATAATCATTCACATCATTTTTAATAATAATCCTACAAACCGGTATAAAAATACCTTTCAATAATGTATCCGATGGAGCTAAAACCAGAGTTCCATATTTATCCTCTGTTGCTTCTTTTGAATTCTTATACTCCTTTCCGCCTGGGATTGTATCAGCCTTCTGAACTAAGGCCATAATTCTTGTTGTATCTTCTTCAACTACTCCAAGAACTACATTATAAAATTTATTAGCCGATATCGCTTCTCCAGTTGAATAATGGGTAAAAGCAAAATCGGTTAATGTGCTATATGTCCCAGCATTTAAAATGTGAAACAATCCATCAGTTCCAACAACCTTTTGAGTTGTGGTAATTGTGTCAAAAATTGTATTTAGAGATCCAGTGGCTATCGTAACATTGGCTTGGACTGCTGTGATATCCATTCCTGAATAGTATGCTGAACCATCTGTCCAAAATCTATGATAGGTATGATGAACCACTTCATAACTTGTCATTGCGGTAGTAAACCCGCCATACAGAGTCAAAGAGGAAGCGGAAACAGCACCAGCTTTATAATTTGCAACATCCACATGTTCTAATACTCCTTCTGGACTTGTATTCGAAGCTGTTAATGTTGCCGTTCCAGTGACATTTCTTACATAAACATAAACGGTGTTGGGGCTAGCATCTGTTCCGGCAAATGATGTAGCGATAACAGACATAGTGTCGTCATCGTTTTTTAAATGTACTTTGTCTATATTAAACGCAAGATCAAGCCCATCGTCTTGAGTTATTGTAACTGTCCAAACTCCACCCGACACAGCGCTTGATACTGTAAATCTATTCAAAGCAACATCATCAGTTATATCCGTTAAAAGAAATCCATTTTTCTGAAGTGCGGCCTCTACCTCGCCACCTTCAAAATACCCTCCAGCATCTACTATAGGAACGTCGGAAGCGGTCAAGAGCGAGCCGAAGTAAGTCCATACGTTAGTGAGCGTATCGCCGACAGAAACAGAGCCGGAGTCATCCACCATGTAGAATTTATCATCACCGGCAACCCCGCCTGACGGAGCCGGAAGTTCGGAGACTTTCTGGTCAGCGCCCTGCGCTATTCCAAAGGTCAAGAACAAAATAAATAATATTCTCAATAAATGTTTCATAACTTACTCCAATAATAGATAATCGCCTGATTCAAGCAGTAAAAAGTCGCCTGACTCCAATAGTACGGCATCGGCTGAAGGTCCACCAGCGCCTCCACCAACTGCTTCCGGTGAGCCCTGATCCCTGTAAAACCAAAAAGAACCGTAAGCAGAACCGGCGAACAATAATATTGTAAGTGTGATAATAAGTATTTTTTTCATCAGTAACCAGCCCCACACCTTCCAGTCGATGTCCCATATTCTACCGAAAACGTAGCTCCGGTTTGGGTAATCGAATAATAAAGTCCTGTTTTGAACAAAACATCGTCGTATGTTCTTCCGGACGTTAATGGACTCGCAGACCCGGCAGTTGACCAATATCCAACAACCCTGCCGGAAGCCGCAGTTTTGCTATCATACAACGTCAAGATAACGTCATTTGTGTCCGGTGTAAGCTGAATAGCCCTTAGATATCCTCCACCGGTAAAGAGCAACCCTGAAGCCGATCCTGTTGTATTCCCCGTGGTGCAGGTTTCGTCAGCCGCGTCAGCAATTCCACAAAGAACGCTGAAAATTAGAAGTATTGCAATAGATAGTTTCATTTTCTCTCTCCTGTGTCGGGCAATAAAAAAGGCGGCATGAGTGTATGGCCCCATACCGCCTTAATTATTTGGTCTTCAAAGTAGCGAACTGTCGGACTGCCCGAGTTGTTAGTTATTTAATAGGTTTAGCTCCTTCATTTCACTTTTTATTTCAATATGAGGACCGATTGTAAATTTCAAATTATCAAATATTTTTTTCATGAATTGATTGTGCGCTATTTCCCTTTCTCTATATATTTCCACCACAGATTTGCCCCAACATTCTTCTGAGCCTTCTTGTCTTATCGCCATTTCTGTAGCAGTTCTGTCCATAACCTACCCCCAATGATGGTCAGCGACCTCAATCTTCCTCGGGCCGCTATGTTTCCCTATAGTACTGTCAGTCAAAAAACCACCTACTATTTGCCTTAACGCTTGAAATCCTGGCGGTAATGTCTCTTCGGTTGATTTTGTTAAATGCTGAGTCAAAACAGTGTCTTTTGGAATGTCCAGGCTTTCATCCTTCAGCCATTGATGAACAAGTATTTTTCCATACTTCTCGTCATCCCCAAAAGGAAGATGCTGAGGCGCGTACAAGGTAGGTATGCGCTTCTTTAATTCGTACAAGAATCCTTCTTCTGGTTGACAGTATATCATCCTGCACCTTAATCTGATCGCATCGTCAGCAAACTTCTCGAGTAATTCTGCGTACCCATGGTATTCCCCTTCTGCTAAAAACACAAGAGGATTCTTGTTAACTTTGTTTCTTTCAAACTTTTCTCCCATAAATAGATAATATCCCGGGATTGAAGGCGAAGGGAACACAGCTGATGATCTGACACCGTTTATCGCTATCTTTAACGACTTTGGCTCAGTGGGAGGTCTTTTGTAATGAACAATGAAACCGCCTGCTGATGCCTCGGCTACGTGTGACACTTCTTGTTTTATGTCTTCAGTCATCCTGTATGGTTCCGCTCCAGTCTCGCTCTCTTTCAGTTATTTTCACAACAACCCCGCAAATAATAAGTTTCCGCCACTTTGAAACGCCATGGTGAAATAGTTGCCAGCATGGCGATAATGGTCGGGACCCGTCTTTAAATAAACGTATCTTGAAGCGCCAGTTTCCGGATCTGTCTGTAATACTCTGGCTATATTGCTGCATTGAGTGGCGAACTCCTGAATAATTTCAGACTCTTTGGGCAGCACAACCCGGCCTTGTCTTAACTCTTCATGGGAAGCGTCAAGAGATTCAGTTCTGTTTACAGTCACGGTCAATTCCTTTTCATTCCAACCATATGAGCCCTTTTGATGTTCATTATAAAAACAGCAATAGACTTTTCCATGATTGTCTTTTGCAAATTCCCTTGAAAGTCTTGTTTCCGGAAGTCCATCGATAACACCCCGGACAACATTAAATCGCTTCACAAGGCTATTAAGTTGCGACCATTCAGGGAATGCACCGGCATATACAATCTCAGCGCCCTTGTCGTGCTTTTTGCCGATAACACAGTGAATAAGACTCCCAACATCTACACCCATGTAACAGGGGCCCTTGTCGCTTTCTTGAATCGATTCGATACCGCATAGCTTAATAACCTCGGAATAGGTCAGTCTGTTTTCTGCAGCGATATGAGCCTGTGCGAGTTTTGAGTTGTAAACCTCGCTGATATTTCCATTTGGAGGATCAAGATATAATTTAAGTATCTGAGCAGGATCGACAGGCATGGAGTTTAACTGACTGATTCTCCAACCCACGAGATCCTTAGCTTTCTCCGGATACTTCGGGACCCACTGACCGTCTTTAGGAAAGATCTCTGCCCTTCTGCATCTCTGACACAATCGAAGGACTTTTCCGTTCTTTAATTCATGCAAACAATCAGGAAACTCCGTCTCAAGACAGGTAAGCCCACCGCACTTTGAACACTTTATGAGCCAGTGTCTTTGATCTGAGTCCTGAAATAGCTTATCAACCCCATAATCAGGAATAGTCGGAGTGGAAAGATGAACCTCTTCCTTAATTTCAGAGTGAGACATTCGCTCAAGTGCAAGGTCAACCATATCGTTAGCCATTTCATCACGTTCATCAAACACAACTCTATCAACCGGCACCGATTTTAATGCAGTAGATGACCGTTTCATCCCATGGATTTTAGAAGTTGCTCTCGCACCACGCATGTAAAGCATGGCCCTGCCAATTCGCTTAATATTTTTAGCATCAGTGCTTTTGATATACTTAGCCATTTCCTCATTGTCGTTAATAAGGGGATTAAACCGGCCACTTGAAAAGTCATTTACATCATCTCTGGAAGGAAATAGATATAAAGCTCCCTGTAAATACCTGGCTGAAATAAGACCATAAAGAGTTTTAAGCATGATAATTGATGTCACACCAACCTGAGCGCCTTTAAGGAAGACCTGTCTTATAGCTTCCTCTTCAAGCATGTCTCTTTGATATTCATGGCCTTCTAAGCTGAACGGCCTGCCATCCAGCAATAACGCTTCAGCCCAAGGGACAACATCGGGAAGAGTTGTTATGTCTCCCAACAAACTAAGGCTCGCAAATAGCCTGTCGTAATGCTCGCTTGCTGCTAAGTTTGTATATAATTCGGTCCCTAACATCTTTGTCCACTTCTCCAATAACCGTTAAAACTTCGTTCTGAAACTCTGCTGCAGCCTGAATGTCATAAAGTGCCTGAAATAATTCAAGCTGTAATTTAAGCTGTCCTCTGATTTCAGCCATAAGCTTAACTGACATGGCCGGATCGTCTTCAACCTCATTAAGAAGCTCATTTGCCTTTTTGTTAATCTTTTGAAGCTGCTCAACTGTGTCCAGATTCTTTTGGATAACAACAGGAGCCGCTTTCGTTGCCGTTCTAATAGCAACAGCCCTCCCGAGCTTCTTTCTCGCTTGACTAATAGCTCCCTCAGAAACGCCAAATATTTTAGCGCACTCAACCGATTTTCT
>Ga0075125_10000224_pt1 | contig 24494 bp, 24 predicted proteins | sample AntAceMetag02UKN_FD_69810 | JGI IMG/M metagenome (GOLD analysis project Ga0075125, IMG submission 69810) | Saline lake microbial communities from Ace Lake, Antarctica - Antarctic Ace Lake Metagenome 02UKN | ecosystem: Environmental > Aquatic > Non-marine Saline and Alkaline > Saline | place... | reverse complement strand
TGGCTCTGGCTCTGACTCACAAGCATCTCCTGTTCCGTCACTATCGGTATCTATTTGGTCTGGATTGTAGTTACTGGGACAATTATCTATACAATCAGCTATACCATCCTCATCAGTATCTATATCTGAAAATCCACAGCCACATATACCCGGCTCTGTCTTATTGTAATCAGTAGGGCAATTGTCACAGGCATCGCCTATTCCGTCACTATCGGTATCTATTTGGTCTGGATTGTAGTTACTGGGACAATTATCCTGAATATCTATTACTCCGTCATCATCAGTATCGGGTTCTGGCTCTGGTTCTGGCTCCGGTTCTGGCTCTGGCTCTGGCTCTGGCTCTGACTCACAAGCATCTCCTGTTCCGTCACTATCGGTATCTATTTGGTCTGGATTGTAGTTACTGGGACAATTATCTATACAATCAGCTATACCATCCTCATCAGTATCGGGTTCTACATCTATAACATGAACAATACAGGTATCTGTAGACTGCAAATCCTCACTATCTGTAACTGTTAATTGAAAAATTAAATCTAATCCTTCAGGAGCAACTTCAGGCGTTAGAAATGTAGGACTGACTATAGAATCATCAGATAAAGTTATATAAAGTCCATCTATTTGTTTCCAGAAATAAGAAGCTATATTATCATCAATATCTGAAGAGTTAGAACCGTCGAGAGTAGCAAATACGTTCTTATCTACTATTTGATCCTGTCCAGCATCAGCAATAGGTGGACTATTCGTAATATCAAAAGGCTCTGTTGCTATCGGCGCATAATTTACTTTTCCTAAAGAAATATCATCATAATAATCAAAGATTTTTTCATCTATTATTGAAGTATTTGTAGTACCCCACCAATTATTTGGAGCAGTTATATCTAATTTTCCTGATCCTGTCATTTCTACATCTATAGTATTTTCAAGAATGTTATTATTAGAAATTACAAGATTTGAATAATGATCCGTACTGCATACCTCTATTTCAACTCCAATACCGTTATTTTCTATAATATTTTTTTTAATATTTCCCTCCATTCCTTGTAATCTTAATCCAATTCCATTTAATTTAACTGTATTACGGTCTATAATCCAGCCATTACCCATAGTTACTAAGCCTAAAAAATTATTTTTAATTAAGTTATTTTTTACAATAGTTTTACCACCACACATTAAACCGCACCCGTTATTTATTACTGTATTATTTTCTATAAAGGTTAAAGATTGAGGTGAAACTGCTGTTATACCAATAAAATTATTTTTAAATAGATTATGTATAATATAGATAGGTTGATTATTATTAAAAATTAAAAATGTATTTATATTTTCAAAAGTATTATACATTATAAATGGAGATGTTTGATCCATAGTTATGAAATTAATATCACTAATTTCACAGTATTTTAATATACTGCCTGATAAGTAATTATTATTCGAATCTATAATAGCGTCTTTACTAGAATCGAAAAAATTAATTTCAGAAGAATTATCTAAAATACCTTTTACGGATGTAAAAATAATTTTATCTTGAGTAGTTCCAATTGCAATCAATTCTCCACCTATGTTTAAATCACAAGAATCATTAAATTTAATCTCAACACCCGGTTTAATAGTTAATTTTACATTCTTTAAAATTTGTACTGTATCTATTACTACATATGGACTATTTTCTAATGTCCAAACAGTATCTTCTGTAATATTACCCTCAACCTCTGTAATATCAGCGTTAACATTGTTTATAAAACAACAACTAATTAAAATATTCAATACGATAAAGATACTTAAAGCTTTTATTTTGTACATGATGAACAATCTCCTTTTTAAAAGTGTTATAGAAAAACCAACTCAACTATTTTAAATTGTTTAAGAAGCAGCCTGATTTTTTGTTGGTAATATGATAATTATTTATAATCTCATCAGAAGGAAGAGTAGAATTAAGATAAAAACAGGTGGTTAAAGCTCCTATATTGCAACTATCTCCTATAGCGATTCTAAAATAGCCATCTTCTCCCCAACCTGTTCCCCAACTATTTTTACATATCCAGCAAGGTTTTCCTGTACCACCTCCAGGAATTTCGGGAAAATCATCCCAGCCTACTATGATTACTGCATGACCTCCATCATATACTCCAGAAATACGTTCATATACACCTCCTGTATAACTATAAAACTCTTCATGTACATGAAGAGTAGTGGGTAAGGGGCCATATTTTACTAAAGCATTTTTAATACTATTCTCGTTATTAGATACCCAAGCCCAGCCTCCTATTTTTATTAATTTTTGTCTCCAATCTGAACACTTATTAGACGAGTTGCAGTTTAAATCCATAGCCTTATATAAAAAACAACTCTCTGGAGTCGTTCCTATATATTGTAAGAAATCACAAGCACGACCCATCCAACCACCTACACAACCTAAATTAGAAGTATCACAAGACACCATCAATTGTTCAGATAAATCATTACCTACAGATACTCCGCTTATTAAAAGTTTGGACTCAAAGGCTCCGACTGTAGCAAAGGCATAACAACTACTGCACCTTCCTTGATCTTTAATTGGAGTTACTGTATTCCAATCTCTCCAATCAAAAAAGGTTGTTGCAGCTTCAAGAGAAAGAGCTACACTTTCTTCCCTTTCTCTGGTAGTGTAGTTTTCAGGAAAAATTATTCCACATCTATTCTTCATCTCTTCGATAGTTAGATTAGAAACCGAAGTTTCCCCTGCCGTCCAATTAGCTCCATTTTTTTTAATAGCTTTTCTTAAAATTTTTATATCACTGCCTAAAGCTGTGTTTGCTTTTAAAAACCTTTTAATAGTTCCTTCCAACATTCCGTTTGAATCTGAACTTAGATTAGAAACTGAAGTTTCGCCAGCAGTCCATTTAGCCCCTTTTTCCCGAATAACTTTTTGTAAAGTGGTTATATCACTACCTAAAGATATATTTACATTTAAAAACCCACAGCCTAAAACAATTAATAAAATTGAAAACAGTTTAAATTTCATAACTTCTCTCCTTTTTATGGATTATATAAAATTAAAATAAATAAAAACAGCTATTACTACTATTATTCTTAAAGCTTCATAAAATTACCTCCTTTAAATAGTTTTTTCTTCTGTTATTTTAATTATACACAATTCTGCATTAAAAATCAACTTTTCTAGCACTGAAAATGTAAAATATATTAAACATAGGAGAAACAACATGAACGGTGGTATGAATAACGGTATTAGAGAAAGAATGTATACAGGTATGGAAACCTGTAAGGTAAGTTTAGAAAAGAAATATTTAGCTGCTAAAGTGCAAAGAAGTAGATACACAATTAATTGTCAGCAAACAAAATGTCCTCTTTATGCTACATGCAAGGAACTACCTCCTTGGGCTAAAGCCACGGTGCATGCTTATAATCAGGGAGAAAAAGAAAAAGAAGTAGATATTTTGTTTGTAACGTCTTATGCAAGAAACGATTTTGCAGCATGCGAAAAATACAGTTCAGTTAAAGCCACACGCAGTAAGGCAATAAATATTTTTGAAGCCACTCAATTTTTTAATGGCAAAACTGGTTTGGTGTTTAGAAATATGTTAATGTATGTAGAAAATCAATTACCAAAACCTTTAAATAAAGCTGCTATTACAATGGTTAAGGGTGCATATGGTAAAAATGATGCAGCATGGCCTTACTGTCGAGTTCATTTATTAAACCATATAAAACGATTACGTCCTAAGGTAATCGTAGCAATAGGTCAGGGACCTTCTGCTGCACTTATTTCAGATAATCCACAAAATAGAGGTATATACACAGAAAATAGAAGTGTACTAAAAGATGTCGTGTTAGACAGTAAGAAGTACAAAGTATTAACTGTGTTATCTTATAATGATGTTTATTCAGATCCAGCTGTTTTATGCTGTCTTATGGAAGACTTACGAAAAGCGTATGGAGTCTATAAATGTCAACCAATGGTAACCGTAGAGAGAAGAATTATTCCTCAAGCTAAAGAATTAGAAGGAAAAGAAAATATAGAGACTGTACAAACGGTTGCAGAAGTAGTTGATCATTTAATGCATGTTAAAACCGAAGCAATGGCAATAGATACAGAAACGAAAAATTTATATAAAAGATATGGGAATGTCTTAGATACTGTGCAGTTTAGTTACGAACCCAAGACAGCTTATATGATCTATGTAGATCATCCAAAATCTCCTTTTGATGCTCACGAAAAGAAAGAAGTGAAGCAATCTTTACGGAAACTATTTGCTGGGCAGAATAATTTTAAATACTGGGTAATGCATAATGCAAAATTTGATTTAGCTGTCATATTTTCTAAGCTTGGGGTAAGATTACCTTTACCTGTTATATGTACAATGATGTTCGCTTTTATGTTAGATGAGAATTATATGGATTCTGGTATTGGTGGCTATGGTTTAAAAGCTTGGGCAAAGAAGAACGGATTTAATGATTTTGATAAAGAAGATTTAGCTGCAAGAAAAGCAGGATTGCTAAGAGAATTAAATAGTCTAAATTTTGCAAAATATGCAACTAATGATCCTTCTGTTACTCTTCAGCTCTTTTATGTATTAAAAGAAATGGCAAGAGGCCAGAACTATTTAGATCAAGCAATGACTGTTATGACTTCACTTTACAGTAGAGTACTTAAATTATTAGTGGAGATGGAGTATAACGGAATTTTTGTTGATAATGAAAAATTAACAGAGCTTTTAGGTAGAAATTCTCCAATATTAGGTGGGTTAAAACAAATACTTGTAGATTTTAATAATTCGCCTAAAGTTCAAAAAGCAAATGAACTCATCGTAAACGCCACTTCAATGGCACCTCCTTTATTTGGCACACCTTGGATGTTTGATCTTGGAACAATTAAACATAAACAACTACTCTATTTTAATGTTTTAGGTTTGAAACCTTTGAAGCCACCTAAGATGGCTTGTGCTGCATGTAAAGGCTTAGGTACTGTAAAGGACTTTATGTGTCCTCGATGTAAGGGTACAAAATTAGCAAAAGGATTTCTGGACAATAAGGGTAATGTGCTAATTGCTGGTGAAAAAGTTAAAGTGGGAGCAATGAATAGAGAGTTTCAGGATCATTATGCAGAAGTACATGAAGTAAATTTATTGAATGAATATAATAAACTTCAAAAATTAAAATCATCTTATATTGAAGCTATTCAAAAATTTCTAGATCCAGAAAATGGTAACATGGATTGTTTTACAGATAAGCGAGTAAGACCAGATTTTACATTGATGGCTAAAACAGGAAGAGCACGATCAAAAAATCCTAACAGCCAACAAATTCCAAGAGGTGATACACCTGTTAAGAAAGCTGTAAAGGATTTATATTGTGCACCAGTTGATTGGGCTATTGTTGCATTAGACTATATGGCTGTTGAAGTAAGAGGCTGGGGTGTTTTAAGTAATGATAAAACAATGCGAGAAATGTTTATAAAAGCTAAACATTATAGAGATTTATGGAAACAGACAGGTGATGAAAAATATAAAAATTTAGCTAAGGTATACGGAGATATTCATACAGTTAATTCGACTGCAATGTATGGTGTACCTTTTGATAAAGTTACAACGGATATGAGAAATGCATCTAAAGGATTAACGTTTGGAAGTATTTATGGAAGGTCTTTACAATCTGTGGCAGCTGGTATTGGTTGCTCTGTACAAGAAGCTGGAGAAAGACAAGCAAAGGCTTTTGCTAAGTTCAAAGAAGCTGGAGCTTGGTTGACTGATATTGAAAAGGAAGCTGCTGAAAATTTCTATGTGCAATCTCCTCTTGGTCGGAGACGACATCTTTGGGAGTTTATGTTAATCACAGACGAAACACCCTTCACCCCAATAGTATCCAGAGCAAAAAGACAAGCTCGAAATTCTCCTATTCAAGGATTTGCAAGTGATCTTACATTCTTAGGTGCAGCTTTAATGTTTCAGGAAGTTATTATTAAAAGAAAAAGGAATTGGGAATTTTTTAATTCCGTTCATGATGCTATATATTTGAGGGTTCCTGTCAATGAGGTTAAAGAGTGTGTGCTGGAAAGTGAAAGGTTCTTTACAACAGAATTGTTTAAGATTGTAGAAAAAGATTTTGGTTTTAAGGTTCCTTTTCCACTGGAAGCGGAATTTGAAATTGGAGTATATGGAGGAAGTTTAACGAAATGGGATTTTTCAACCAAACAGTTGGATGAAATTGTAAAAGGAATTAATGAAGAAAATGATAGAAGAAAACAAAACGTAAACAAACCTTATAAATTAAAACTGTAAGTAACTGTAGGAGTTTAAAATGAGTACAGAAATTTTAAGGCACTTGGAAGCTAAAATTAAAAAGAGCCCTAAAGCTCGGGAAGGATTGCATTTAACTGATAATGAAATGCGGCAACTTGCAGACTCTCTTCTTACACATGGTAATACCTGGTTTTCAAAAGGAAGTGCAAGGGTGTTTAATTCTTTATTAGTTAAGGTAAGAAAAGAAGCTGAATGTAGAAGGAATAAAAAATCGATTTTAAGAGCAATGGGGGATGTATGACTTTTTTTGTTACAGGTGCAGCAGGTTTTATTGGATTAAATACATGTGAATATTTATTAGCTATGGGTCATGAAGTAATAGGTGTTGATAATTTCTGTACGTCTTGGAAACATGTATGTGATAGCCAAATAAAAACACTACAAACCAGATATCGAAAATTCAGTTTTTTAGAATTTGATTTATGCAAAGAAGATATAACACATCTTTATGCTATTTTTATTAAGTACAAACCAGAATATGTTATTCATTTAGCTGCAATACCTTCTGTTGGGAGATCTATTGAGAATCCTTTGAGATCCATTGAGAATAACGTTTTGGCAGCCACTAACGTAGCATTAGCTTGTAAAGAATATAATGTAAAAAAGTTAGTGTATGCTGGTTCTTCCAGTTACTATGGAGGTGAGGACTATAAAAAACCAAACACAGTTCCTAACTGTAAATCTCCTTATGCCGCTTCAAAAGCAGCAGGTGAGTTAATTGTTAGATCTTTTCAAGAGTCTTTTAATTTACCTGTCACCGTATTGAGGTATTTCAATGTATTTGGTCCTCTTCAAAATCCAATGTCCACGTATTCTGCAGTTATTCCCGCTTTTATTTTTGCACTTTTGAATAAAAAGAATCCTATAATTTTTGGAGATGGTACACAAAGCCGAGATTTCACATATATAACTAATGTAGCACAAGCAAACTATTTAGCTTGTATTTCAGAAAAAGCTGTTGGAAAAATATTAGATGTGGGGTGTGGAAAAACTACCAGCTTACTACAGCTCCTGGCTTTAACTAAAAAAATTCTAGGAATAGATTTACCCCCTGTATTTTTATCCAGAGAAGCAGGTGATGTAGATTTTAGTCGAGCAAAAATCAAAGAAACACTTGCTTGTTTAGATGCTTGTTTAGATGAGTATAAACCTGTACAATTAAAGCAAGGATTGATACAAACTGTAAATTATTACAAAGGGATTAAAAAATGATAAAAGAAATAATTGATATTATTGAAAAATTAAATGCAGAAATCTATGAAAAAGTAGGTGAGGACCTCTTTAATGAATTTCCCTATATAAATTTATCTTTAGTAACAGATGGTTATGCCGAGTGTGTAGATTTTCTTGGAATGACTCTTTGGAATTCCGATAACGATGAAAGAGAATATGTGGGAGAAGGTGTATTTGAGGATTACGAACCTTTAGAGGGTTTTATCAGAAAGCAAGTTGATGTTTTAATTAATGGCCTCTTTAAGATTATAAAAAAAGAGAAAGATATTAAATAGTTTGTATTAAGGGGAAAGAATGAATATAGTTAAATGTGTGTCCTGGAGAGATTGTGAGCCTCAGTGGACTCAATGGAAAGATTTTAAGAAAGACGATCCAACACCACAAAAATTAAATACTGCAAAGTTGTATCTAGAAATGGAAACGATTGTAGGGAAAACACCTCGAAGAACTTTAGGTTACATTAAAGAGGTACCAGGAGATCCAACAACAACAGGTAATATTTTAGGTTGTGCAATTGTGTATGCAAAAGAATTACCAGGTTTAAGTATTGGTGGTATTGGGAAAATGGCTGTGGATCCTAAGTACAGACTTAATGGAATTGCAACACAGTTATTAGATGTATGTATAAGATATATGTTTCAAGCAGGATTTCATATTTCAATTTTATGGGCATCAGTTTTAAAGGTGTATGAAAAAGCAGGTTATATACCGCTTACCGAAAAACATCAAGAAACAAATATGATGTACAGACCTATTCATGGACTTCCTGTGGGTTGGACGAAAGAGAAACTACTTGATTTAAAAAATAATCCGAAAATAGGTACATTTTAAAATGGCTCGTTTAACTAAAATTAATAGAGCTGGAAAGTTAATTCAACAAATGACTAAATTAATCCAGGAGTTGGCAGCAAGTGGCGTTGCGGACACGGATAGTGAAGATGATACTTTTGAATTAAATAAACTTAAAGCGTTTATTGTAAAAGCAAGAGAAATACAGGATGATGAGCATTTTGAACTTTTAATTAGATAAAGGAGGAAAAATTATGTATAATAAAGGACCTGATTTAGGAGAATTTACTTACCATAAAGGAATGTTAATCCAACATGCTCTTAAAAATGTTGTAAAGATTAAAAAACCAGGAGAAGAGTTTACTCTTTCCTCAGGGAAAAAGAGTAACTTTTACATAGACTGTAGAGAAGCAATGTTGGTCGGAGCTAATATGGTCTGTTTTGGAGAAGCAGTTAGGGTTATGGGTCTTCCTTGGTTTAAATCGGTAGCTGGTATTCCTGTTGGTGCATGTCCTCTTATGGATTCTATTGCTATGTTAATGGATAAAAATGCACTTATTGTTAGGAAAAAACAAAAAGAACACGGAACAGGAAAACAGATTGAAGGAAAAATTATTATAATAGATCCTACAGTATTAATCGTAGATGATGTACTTACTACGAACAGGTCATTATTATTAGCTTATAAAACTCTTATAGCACACGGTTTAAAACCAGTTGCAGCATTGGTCGTGGTTGATAGAGAAGAAAATGATGCTCGAAACAGAGCACAAGATGAAATGAATATTCCAGTTTATTCAATTACAACCAGAACCGAATTAATGGAAGCTATTAAAAAAGATGAGGAGGAAAATGAAGAGAAGATATGATTACAAATGCTTAGAGTGCAGTAAAGTATTTGAAATTAGTCATGAAGTGTCTGAAACTATTATAACTATAAAGTGTCCAGTTTGTAAGAAAGTTGTACCTGTTGAAAGGCAGCTTAGTGCAGCTCCGTTTAAGATTAATTGGGATACAAACTATTGAACGAGAATATTTATTTTTTCGAATTACATGTGGATGATCTATGGAAAGATGGCAGAATTGAAGCTAAGACTATAGAGAATGCTGCTATAAAGATTAAACAGCGTTTTAAACTTGCTAATAAAGAGTGCACTATTATACTATATCCTATAGAGTAAAGTCTTTTTTTTTGATGCTGTAAATTAGTTATTTCTTGAATTTATTGATATAAAAATTATTTTGGGATGCATCTTCTTGTTTTTTATATATAAAAATGTTGTAGCCAATTTTAGTTTGACAAAAAACTATGAAGTAATATTCTATTTATTAATGTACTAAATAAGAGAGGTCAAGGTTAATATGAGAATTAATTTACCTTTTGAAGCGACGCTAGAAGGTAACATGCAAGTAATGCTGCATAGGGAACTTGAAAGCGTTATTTATAAATTTGTACAACATGGTTGGACCAGAGTTGCCCACCAAGAACAACCTACTGCAATATACAATAAAAAATTAAATTTAATGTTAATTTTAAACCACAAGATTCTTACCTACATTGAAGTACAGAAAAAAAGTACACCTTGGGTAGAATTAAGTCTGGTTTCTAAAACAGATTTAACAGATGCAATGCTTATGCGTTTTAGAGCTGAGCTGTCTATAGTTGGCTTAGAACCCTTTGTAGACGCAGAGAATATTTTTAAACCTGTAGAGAAGGTGAGTAATTTAAGCACCACAGTATGTTATGTTAATCCAGATTACGTAAAAGGTTATAAACAAACCGGAATATTTAAAGGAATCAGAGATTTTAAAAAGGAAATCAATAAGATAAGTCATTAAAAAGGAAAAAGTTTAAAAATGGCAGATAAAGGATTAGATGTAGAAGAATTGGAAGAAGAAGAGTGGTCAGAAGGTTGGGATGAAGTTGATGAATTATTATCTGAAGACACTGAGGAATTAGTCGAAGAAACAGTCGAAGAAACAGTCGAAGAAACAGTCGAAGAAACAGTCGAAGAAACAGTCGAAGAAACAGTCGAAGAAACAGTCGAAGAAACAGTCGAAGAAGAATTAGTTGAAGAAGAATTAGTTGAAGAATTAGTCGAAGAAAAATTGAAACCAGAGTTGATTGAAGAAGCAGTTGAAGAAACTGAGGAATTAGTTGAAGAAACTGAGGAATTAGTTGAAGAAACTGAGGAATTAGTCGAAGAAACTGAAGAATTAGTCGAAGAAAAATTGAAACCAGAGTTGATTGAAGAATTAGTCGAAGAAACTGAAGAATTAGTCGAAGAAACTGAAGAGAAGTTGGAACCGGAAATTTTAGAGGAAGGTACCGAAGAATTAGAGGAAGATATGCAGGAGGTATTGGAGGAGGTATTAGAAGACGTATTAGAAACAGTTCTTGTAGATGAAAAAGCAAAAGCAAAAGCAAAAAGGGAAGCGAGCAGAATTGAAAAGAAAGCGAAAAAAGCTGAGAAAATAGCAGCGAAAAAAGCAGAAGAAGAAGAAGAAGAAGCGAAAAGGAAAGCGAACGCAGAAAAGATAGTAAAAGAAGAAGCAAAACCGGAATCAAAAGTTATCCGTTCAATTTCTGGTACTACAACTTCCAGTTCTTCTTTACCAGGCTCAAGCTCTACAACTAAAAAACCTCCAGTAGATACAGAAGAATTGGAACCGGAAGATGAAGTACCTCCAGTAGATATTACTCATATAGCTATATCTGCTATAGATGATGTTAAGAGGGGGTTAGATAAATTGGTTTTAATCCTGCAAGAACTTAGTAGACGATAATTGAAAAATATAAAATTAAGTAGTAGAAAATTAGAATCTTATAAAAGAGCAGAAACTCCGGCCAGGGAATTACGGTATCAATTATCAAATAATATTTGGGATGGTAAACTTCTGGGAAATCTTTTACTTTCTTGGATGAATAAAACCGGAAAAATAAAATATGAAAAACCAGTTTAACCAACATAATGAGTTATAAAATCTCTTTCTCAAAGGAATTAAAAATGATTGAACAGGAAACCTACACAGCTAAAAATATTGATGTGTTAGAAGGATTGGAGGGCATCCGCCGTAAGCCTGGCGTCTATGTAGGAGACATTAATAAGACAGCTTTATTTCAGATTATTAAAGAAGCTGTTGATAATGGAATTGATGAGCACTTACTTGGCGGTAATCCAAAAATTTTCATTCAGTTAAATAGAAGTAATATGTCTGTTTTAGTAGCTGATTGTGGAAGAGGAATTCCTGTAGAAACCCACCCTAAAACGGGCATTAGCACCTTAACAACGATTTTAACAAAGATTCATGCGGGCGGTAAATTCTCAGGTAAAAGCATTTCTATTGGAACACACGGTGTGGGTATTTCTGCAACTAATGCACTTAGTTCTATTTTTGAAGTATGGACGTATAGAGCAGATGATTTTCAAGAGGATCAAAGTTCTGCACCTAAACGTTGGTATCATCAAAGTTTTGCACAGGGAATTCCTACCTGTGAAGTTACGGTAGATAAAGTTCCTCCTCCAATTAAGTGGAAATGTGGTACAGTTGTACGCTTTACACCTGATCCAACTATTTTTAAAAAGAACTATAGGCTTCCAGCACGTAAGCTTATAGAATGGTTAACCGATATAAAATATTTATGCCCTAATTTAGAGTTTACGTTAGATGTAGATGGTAAGGAAACTGTCTATGTGACGAAAACAGGTTTAGTTCAATGGGCATCAGAAACTGTAGAAAAAAAGAATTTAGTATGTGTTGGAAAAAGGTTTGAATTTTCAAATGAAACTCTTCAAGTTGTTCTTCAATGGACAAATATTGATGAAGAATATATTCATACATATGTTAACTGTTGTCGCACCATAAGCCACGGAAGCCATTTTACAGGCTTCCGAAAGGCTTTAAGTGGTGCAATTGCACCATTTAGTGAAGAAAAGTATAATGCAGAAGATCTAAGAATAGGGTTAGTAGGTATCTTACATTATAAAATGAAAGAACCTACTTACGATACACAGACTAAAGAAAGGCTTTCCTGTGAGGAAGCTGCTCTTGAAATCAAAACAGATCTTACACCTGTACTTACAGACTTTTTTCATAAAAATAAAAGTCTAACGGATACTATACTTACAAAGGCAATAAAATTAAGACAAGCTCGTATAAAGTTTAAACAAAATCGAGCTGCAATCAAAGATATTAGCTTAGTATCCAAACATGCTAAGAATGTATTACCTGAATTTCTTCTTGGAGCACCTCGCTGTAAACCAGCTCTTAGAGAACTGTATATATGTGAGGGAAAGAGTGCACAAGGAACGTTAAAGAATGCAAGAGATCCAAAATACCAAGAAATTTTGCCCTTAAAGGGAAAATTTACCAACGCAGCTAAGTACCCAGCAGCTAAGGTATTTGAAAATAATGATATTAAAAATATTTTTGTTTCGATAGGTTCCAATCAAAATGTTAAGAATTTAACAATATGTAATCCAAAACATGCAAGGGTAGGTAAAGTAATTTTATTACCTGATGAAGATGATGACGGAAAACACATCGGGTGTTTAGCTCTCACACTTATTCTTACCTATATGAAACCTTTAATCGAAGCTGGTATGTTATATGTAGTAAATGCACCGCTGTATATTACATCTCATAAAGACCAAAAATATTATGGAAATACTCTACAAGATATTCGACAACAGTTACCTAAAAATGCAAAAGTTTTTATAACTCGGATGAAAGGCTGGGGGGAATGCCTTGGATTTCAAGTACTTACACCTACTAATCAAGGATTATTAAAAATGGGTGATTTAGTAAATCAAAAAACACAGGCATTAGTTGCTTCCCCATTTGGAAATAAAATTCCATCAAAATTTTTTAAAACAGAGCCGCGAAACCTTAGAAAAATTGCAACTAAAGAAGGCTACACTTTAGAAGGGACGGAGGATCAGGAGGTTATAGTTCTTAATAAGAGTGGACATTTAGAATGGAAGGAGTTAAAAAATTTAACTACATTAGATTATGTAGCTATTGATCGTCATGTTAATCTATGGGCAACAGCTACACCTGATTTTAAAGATTATGTACAGAAAAAAAATTCTCCTGTTCAACTTCCAGTTAAAATGACTAAAGAATTAGCTAGACTTTTAGGCTACTTTATAGGAGATGGGTGGTACGGTGTTTGTTTTGGAACTAAAGAAGAAGCAAAAGATGATTTTATGTACTGTGCTAAAAAATGCTTTCCTGATAATAAGTTTAAGGTAGTGGATTTAGGTTTGTCTAAAAAAGGTAAACCAAAATTTAGTGCCCGTGTTAATGGAAAGAAAGATTTACATGTTACTCGTAGTAGGGCAACTGTTTTAGACTTTCTAGATTTTCTGGGTATTAAACGCAACTGTACATCATATACAAAAGAAATTCCCTGGTGTATTTTACAGGCACCAAAAGAATATGTTATAGAGTTTTTAAAAGCTTTATTTGAATGTGATGGGTATGCTCACCCTGTTCTTACTGAATATTATACAGCTTCACCTCTTTTAGCTAATCAATTAAAAAGTTTACTGTTAAATTTAGGTATAATTACTGGAGGATTTACTAAAAAGGGTAGATATAATCCATTTACAGATAAATTTAATAAAAATATTTATGCTTGTAAATTACTTATAGGTGGATCTAGGCTTGATACATTTTTTAATACGGTTGGTTTTATTTCAAAAGCAAAGAATAGTAAATATATTTATAGAAAAAGAAACACTAACACAGATATTATACCCTATACTAAAACAGCTATACAAGATCTAATATTTAAACACAGAATTAAAGGAGGCTATTATAAAGTAAAAGGTAAAGAATTAAGATTAAGAATAGCAGGTCATACAGGTGCAGCTAACTTTACATATAATTACCTTAAAAATCATTCTTATATTATTCAAGATATAAGAGAATTAGATTTTAAATTAGCTGATGCTTTACAGTTTTGTTTAAATAAAGAACCTTATTGGAGTCAAATAAAGGAAAATAAATCCACAGAAGAAAAAAATAAAGCTTATGATATAACTATGCCAGAATCAGAAAGCTTTATAGGTAATGGTATGATTTGTCATAATTGTCCTGCTTCTGATATGAAAGCTATTGCAATGAATCCTGAAACTCGTGTACTATATCAGGTTACATTATCCGATCAATGTGAAGATCGCGTAGAAGAGATAATGGGAAAAGATGGAATTTATAGAAAGAAATTATTAGGCATATAATTAAACACTATTTTTAGATTTATAAATCTATATTATACAATATATAAAAAGGGGTTAAGTATGAAGGAAACTACTGACATTGCTCTGTCAATTCAAACATCAGATGAGGAAATTATAAAATGGAATCGAACAAGAATTGTTGAGGCGCTAACTCGGGAAACAGGTATTAAAAAAGATTTAGCTGAACAAATAAGTGTAGAAGTTGAAGAGCAAATAATATCTTCTAAAATTAAAACTATAACTACTTCTTTAGTTCGAGAGGTAGTGAATGCAAAACTTATAGAAAAAGGCTTAGAAAAAGAAAGATTACAGCACGATAGATTAGGAATGCCTCTTTATGATGTTGAACAAATCATGGTGCGCCCAAACAAAGAAAATGCTAATGTACCTTTTGGTCCAGAGGCGACTAATCTTACACTTGCTGGAGAAATTAAAAAAGAGTATGCGTTACGTAGAGTATTTAGTAAAGATGTAACTGTTGCACATATGAGAGGCGACATACATTTGCACGATTTAGCTTTAATTGATAGACCTTATTGCTCAGGTCAAAGTATTGAGTATATTAAAAAGTTTGGTTTAAATTTACCAAAAGCTTTATCTATTGCAAATCCTGCACAACATGCAGAGGTTTTGTTAGCTCACTTGGTTAAATTTGCAGCCAGTCTGCAGTGTCATTTTGCAGGCGCAATTGGATGGGATGCAGTTAATCTCTTTTTTGCACCTTTTTTAGTTGGTATGTCAAAAAAGAAAATTAAACAGATTGCTCAAATGCTTATCTATGAATTTTCTCAACAAGCTGTTGCACGTGGTGGACAAGCCATTTTTAGCGATTTAAATCTTTATTGGGAGGTTCCAAAGCATTTTAAGAAAACACCGGCAATTGGACCGGGTGGTGAATATACAGGCAAAAATTATGAGGATTATATTAAAGAATCTCAAGATTTTGTTTGGGCTATATTTGAAGTATTTAAAAATGGTGATGGATTAGGTAGACCTTTTTTCTTTCCAAAGCCAAACTTACATATTACAGAAGAATTTTTTAAAACACCTGGTCATGAAGAATTTTTAATTCATGTATGTGATGTTGCTTCAAAAATGGGTAATCCTTACTTTTTATTTGATAGAGGCGCTACCGCTAAGATTTCAGAGTGTTGTAGATTAAGCTTTAAATTAAATGATCAAGATTTAGAGGACGCCAAAACGCCTTGGAAAATGAGATACTGTGCTCTTCAAAATGTAACTATCAATCTTCCTAGAATAGGTATTGCTACAAAAAAAGATAAAGTGTTTGATAAAGTTACCAAGATGTTTAATTTAGCGGTTAAAGCACACTTACAAAAACTTAGATTTATTAAAAAGATTTTAGCTTTAGAGGGTGATGGACCTTTAGGTTTACTTGCAATGCATAACGATGGCAGTCACTATCTTAAATTAGATAGAGCTTCATTTTTAATTGGAATGGTTGGTCTAAATGAAATGATACAAGCTCAAACAGACTATCAAATGCACCAAAGTCCAGATTCTTTTAAACTTGGATTAAAAGTAATTGCACATTTAAAACTTTTATGTGACCAAGCCTCAAAAGAACATAAAATACATTTTGTATTAGAACAAACTCCTGCAGAAAGTGCTGCATACAGGTTTGCAAGGTTAGATTTAAAATATTATCCAGAGAAAGCTAAAGAAATCGTACAAGGTTCTGTAGAAGATGATTCAGTTTACTATACAAATTCAACTTATTTAAACATTGCAGCTGATATTGATCCTATTACTCGTGTAAAGCAAGAGGGATTATTCCATCCCTTAATTGAAGCAGGTTCCCTTACACACGTATGGCTTGGGGAGGCTCAACCTGCTCCTGAAGGTTTAGCACAATTTGTGGTTAATGTATTTAAAAAGACTAAAAATGATCAAATTGCATTTTCTCCAGAATTTACAAGCTGTAACGACTGTAAGCAAACAGTACGCGGTTTGTTAGATAAATGTCCATCCTGTGGTTCAGAAAATATTGAAGGAATTACAAGAATTACAGGTTATTTTTCAAAGATTTCTGGCTGGAATAAAGGAAAATTAGCTGAGTTAAAAGACAGAAATAGACAAGGTACAGCATTTTAAAAATGTAAAAGGAGATGAGATGCATGACTAGGGAGCAAGAATACATTATTGCTAAGTTGCAAAAAATAGAGAAACTTATTGCAACAGATACTCTTTCTGAATGTAATATAACAATAGAGAGTACGAAAAAAGATAAAGGAATGTATTTTACCGATTTTCATATTATCTATAAGACACCAACACCCTAGTAAAATTAATAACCGTTGATAGAGGTTAAAAAATGAGTGAAGTGAAAAAAATTATTCCAACAACCATTTCTAGTATGGTGGAAGAAGGAATGACTGTTTACGGCAAAACAACCATTGAGCAGAGGGCTGTTCCGGATTTTCGAGATGGGTTAAAGCCTGTACAGCGAAGAGCGTTATATTCTATGTTTGCGGGTAATGTGTTACCAAATAAAGGTTTAAAAAAATCGATGGCAATCGTTGGGGATGTGCTGGCTAAGTACCATCCTCATGGCGATATGGCAGTATTTAATGCTATGGTAAATATTGTGCAGGATAGGTATCCTTTAATTTTCGGTTCAGGTAATTGGGGAGATGAATACTCTCCTTGTGCTGCTCCAAGATACATTGATTGTAGACTTACAGATTTAGCTATGCAATTTTTTGAGTATATTAATGTAGCAGAATTTGTAGATAACTACACAGGAGAATTTAAGGAACCTGTTGTTTTACCTTGTAAAATACCCGCTCTTTTAATGAATGGTAGTTCTGGTATTGCTGTTGGTGTTTCAGTAAAAATTCCACCACATAATTTAAAGGAGGTAGTTGACTGTTTAATTTGTTTACTTAAAAATCCCGCAGCAACAACCAAAGATTTAATTCAATATTTGCAAGGACCTGATTACAGACTGGGTGGTGTACTGCTTTCTTCTCCAAAAGAAATTGAAACACTTTATGAAGAAGGAAAAGGTTCGTTAATTTATAGATGTCAATATAGGTTTGTTGAACTTGATGGTATGTCTACATTAGAAGTTTTTAATTATGCTCCAGAGTTTGCTAAGGATACTTTTCTTAAAAAATGTGATAAATTAGTTAAAAAAGGTTTACTGGAGTACATTAACGACGATTCGGCAGATGGTATTTTTAAAATTTCAATTGGATTCAAAAGTTCCAGTGTGATAGAAACAAAGGTATTGCCTTTACTCAAGAAAACTGTAAGCTATCAATTTTATGTCACAGAACGGCATGCAGATAGGGTAACATTTAAAGCAACAAATTTACGAGAACACCTGTTAGATTGGTTAGAGTATCAAAGAGAAGTTAAGAAAGACTATTTAACACGTTCTTTAGGTGTTTTACGTTTAGAATTAAGCAAACAAAAGGCTCGTTTAATTGCAACAAAAGAAATTGATATAATAGCTCAATCTTTAAAATCAAAACAACCCGCTAAGTTTTTAGTAGTTAAATTAGGTTTATCTGATCAACAAGCTAAGTATATATTAGATTGTAAAATTGGAGGTTTAGCTCGTATTAGTGTAAGAGAGCAGGTTGAAAAACTTACGAAATTAAAAACAGATATTCAGGCACATAAAATAAAATTAAGCCAAATAGATACAGAGATAGTGAATGATTTGCAAGCATTAAAATCTTTTTTTGATGAAAGAAGAACTTTAATTAGACAAACTGTACCAGCTATTCCAAGGCAAGGTAAAACGTGGATTTTATTAGATTCAGGAGCAAAAAATGTTCGAAAAATAATTAATGAAACTAAAGCTAAACATTTTCGGGATGTATGTGCACCAGAAAGTAAATTTTTTGTAATAGATGAATCTGGTATGAGTCATTGTTGGAAAGCAGATATGGATATGGACAAAGTAAAGCTGTATCCAAACACTATAAGTATTCTTTCGGATAAATGGAGTCGTTTTGCTGCTATAGATGCCACAGGTAGGTGTACAGTAGTAGATATTAATAAATGTCCTCAAAGACAATTTGCAGTATTAAAGACCGACTCAAAATTAACGCAAGTTATAGGTTTAAATGATGATGATAAATTATTGATTTTTCATCAAAAAAATAGAGTTAAAGTTTTGACTACAGCTCCTAAATCCAGTAATTCTACGATTAGATTAGCTAGAGCTAATTCACGTGGTATTAAATTCTTTAAAGAGGGTACTAAAGATATACGAATAGCAGCTTTAGCTCCCACAGATCTTCTAATATCTTTAACAGGAAGTACTGTAGATCTTAAAGACTTAAATAATCATGCAGATTGGTTTGTAGTAGGTACCACTAATTTAGTAACCACTGTAAAAGGAATACATATTTTAAGTAGAGAACAAACTTTAAAGGCGATTAAGATTAAAGGCATAAAGCATGAGAATATTACAGTAAGAAAAATAAATTAAAATTAAAATTAAAAATATCAATACCTAATCTTGTAAAAAGAAAAGAGATAATATGGACATGGATAAAGAATTACCTCTAACAGGTACAGGAGTATATTATGACCGTTTTACACTAGCAGAGCCAGTACGTTTAACAGATGGTACAATAGCTCCAAAAGGAACTCTTGTTAAGTTCTTACAACAAATATCTGAAAAAAAGATATTAGTACAAATAGGTAGTTCCCAGACCCAAAAAATTATTCCGGTGAATGTTTTATTTTATGTAGAGAGTCCATATTTTTATTTTGATTTAAGTATACATATGGATTTAGATGAACAAAAAGAAACACAAATAAGACGTGATGTACAGCGTATTGTCAACGATATATTATCTAAATATGGAGATAATGACGATGAAGAATCTGAAGGCCCAACTACTTGAGGCAATTAGTAGATTAAACGACATACAGAATTCAAGTAATCCAGTCGACGTTTTTAAGGATACTTCAACTCTGGTAAAAAAACTTGTTAGTAAAACATCTGTTCCTCGTAAGGATATAACATTTATTTCTAACAGTTTACGTGGATTAATTGACGGCTATTCTGAATTTACACCAGATTCTATGGAGATAGAAGTTGATAGGATCTTAGAGGTTTTAAAAAGATTTAAATTTAATTTAGCTACGTATATAAGAAATATTCTTTTCAAAGTACCGTCAGGAAAAACCTATCTTGATTTAAGTCCTGCCCATTTTATGTCCTTAGCTAAAATGCAAGGTTATGATAAAGTGGTTCGAAATTTAGTTGAACTTAAATTTGATGAACCTTCTACACATAAGTGGGTAGATGGAATCCTTGACCACCTTAAACAGTTGAAAAAAACAAATAAAAGAGTGGATTGGAAAGTACAGTTAGCTAGTCTGCAGGCTTTAAATGCAGATTTTAATGCAGATGATAAACAGATCGACGATGATACCACAAAAATTGTACAGGTTGCTTCTAAAATACCAGCAGAAAAATTTATACAAACCGTAGCAGGTACTATGGTTTTTCTGCCACCTAATAAAGAATCTGGTGCAATAACCACTAAAGTGGTTGTTAATGGTTATTTTAATAAAAATATACGACATGTTATGAAACGTTTAGGTTACGAAACCGAAATACTTGCAAACCAGTATACTATTATACAAAATGCAAAATGTTTTGGAATGCATTCTAAATTAGTAGATGAACCCTTTTCTGTAAAAAATAAAGTTAAAATAAATGGAAATATTGGAACCATTATAAAAAACAGAGATCGGTTAATTACGGTTCGTTTTGAAGATGATACAAAAGTTCGATATTCAGTAGCAGAACCTAATTTAGAGGTAGTAGAAAATATGTATCAAATCCCAATTAGTACTGTGATGCAAAAATTAGAAAAATTAATAGCACAGCACCAACCCGATTACCATTTAATTGGCACACCTCAATACTTTAAACCTCATTATTATTGGCTTTATTTTGAACAATTAGATGATATACGTTTAAAGTCCCAAAACTGGAGTTTTCCTTTTATTAATTAGAAGTAAAAATGGAGTGAGAAATAATGAAAACACGGCAATATGGTGAACTACTGTTCATTATTTTAGTTTCTTTGCTTTTATGTGCAAATTGTGGTGTTGCTATTTCAACAGCAAATAATAATACACTACATCAACATCAACACCAAATAGAAGAATCTAAAAACACAGCAAATCTATATACGGTGGTTGAAAATGCAGAGTTTTTTATCCTATCTATTGCTGATGAAGAAGAAACGTATCAAAGAGTATTTAATACAGCAGACTATAATGAAAATACATATAGCAACAAATTAGACATAGCTTCAATTAAAGATGTCATTGTTATATTTAATTGGAAAAATAAAATAGGTAACTATGCACATATTTTAATGATACTAAATATGAAGGATTTTATGGAACCATTAATTCTTGAAATTAAAGGAAATGAAGGAACAGTTTGTCTATTTTATGCTGATGGATTTTATCTTAGAGTTTCTAAAAATCTTATATTAGATCCAAGGTGTTTTGTCTATACAGATTCAGAAAAATTTATACTGGAGGGCATAATTTAAAATGCCATCATCCTCAACAACAACAACTGCTACATCATCAAGTTGTTCCTCAAGATTTGGTGGATCTATTTCTACCTCCACCACTATGACTAGGGACCATTCATTACCATCTCCAAAAAAGGAAATAAAAATGGATAAATTTATTCAATGGGCAGTGCAGGATGGTGTATATGCTGCATGTGCTCGAACAGAAAAACAACTTGCTCCTGGATTATATATTCCTACAGAGCAAAACGGTAGAATATTTTTTACAAAACAAACTATTCAAACAGATGAATTAATTGCCTTTCCCAAAAGTTTGCCTGGTGTAATTATTAAGGAAATTGATAAATTTTGGGAACTTGAAAGCGAGTTTTCAGCAAGAGGCTATTTACATAGAAGAGGCTACCTCTTTCATGGACCCCCAAGTAGCGGAAAAACATGTTTAGTCAAACAGTTGATGCAACTTGTAGTTAGTAAAGGTGATATAATTCTTGAATGTAGAAGTCCACACGTTTTAGGTCGAGCTATTAAAGCACTTAGAGTTGTTGAACCAGACCGACATATTATGTGTATTTTGGAGGATGTAGATGCTATCTGTTCAGAGTTTGGTGAAAGTAGATTATTGTCCCTATTAGATGGAGAACATCAAATAAATAAAGCAGTAATAATAGCCACCACTAATTACCCCGAAAGATTAGATAAGCGAATTAAAAACAGACCTCGTCGTTTTGATAGGATGTGTTACATAGGAATGCCCACTAAAGAAAATAGAACAATTTATTTCGACCATAAACTACTTACTAAAGATTTATTAGAGCATCCTTTAGAGAAATGGGTGGATGCAAGCGAAGGGTTTAGTTATGCTGCATTAGCTGATTTAATCATTAGTGTAACATGTATTAGAACCAGTTTTAATCAAAGTGTAAAATGGTTGCAAGATTTGATGCAAGATACATGTAGTGATAATTACTACGTAAAACAAGCAGGTACAGGTTTTAATCCTGAAAAAAAACCTAATAAAAGTTGGCAGTGGAAAGATGAAGATGATTGTGGTTGTGACAAGAGGCGTAACTACGACGAACCAAACGACGGACCATGTAGTGACTGAGTTTTATCATAAAGGAGAACACTAATATGTTCTGTGCTAATTTAATAACTAAAATCTATAGATTTGAGCAAATAAATAAAAATAAGCCCACAGCTATACATAAACAAATCACTGAACTAAAAAATTGGGATGGATTTTCTTTATCAAATTCACGAATAATAAAAGAAATATCTCGGATCGAATTTTATGGAATATATGTTTACGAAGTCGATGAAGATAACCATATAGGGATAGGATAAAAGTACGAAAAATATCTAAAGAAAAGGGAAGACGATTATTCTTCCCGTGATCAGTGGAAGTCAGGGAGTGAGGTTTAAAAAGGTGTCTAAAAAAGAGTGTTTGGAGGCAAACTTAAAGCTGGTGCTTTTATTAAGGTATGGTGGAAGCCTGGAGTTGATATGATAACTAGAATAGTTCCCTATAAGGGAAATCTTGAATATGTTTGGGAGAAATATGGAGAGAAAGCACGGTCTGCTAATTTTGTTATCAACAGAACAGGGATGATTATTGAGCCTCAAACAGTCATTAGATCCCCTCTTAGCTAAAGCATTAGAGACTAATTCACGATTTATTTTAGTGAGTTTCTTTATGGGTTTAAATAAAAACAAATATAAAAACGAATATCATGGAAGTACTCACCGTAAGAGTATACTCAGATGTTTTTCTAAAGATAGTATTAATGAAAGTTTAGCTAAATTAAATGTATTAGACAGATCAGTACTTTTTACTATTAAAAATAAAGACAGCTCTAAGAAAAAAGTACTTGATGGAGTTTTATTAATTGATTTAGCTCAAACAGATAATTTTGTACAAAAAGTATTAGATTTGAATTAGAGATAGAGGTAGAGATCATTTAAAAAGGAGAATTTAAATGCTATTTAGCACCATTATAACATCATATAAAACACATGACGTCACAGCAGCTCATGTAAGAGAGATTATGCGGTTTCCTGTCAAACCAGATGAAATAATAGTTGTAGATGATGCAGGTGATCCAGGTCTTAGAGATTTACTTTTTAATTTAAAACGAACTGTACCGGTTACCTATGCAAAAATATTACAGGATATAAGTTGGAATTATACAGGAGCTAGAAACTTAGGTATTTGGCTGTCTAGAGGTAAGTATAAGATAGAAAGAGCATTTCAAGGATAAGGAGATAAGTGTATAGACACATCTACATTAAACAAATGAACAGTGTTAGATTATATGCTCAGGTGGACGTCACTTTATTAAAAAGATTTAGTTTACCCGCTAAAGATCATCTAACGAGAAAAGGAGATCTGTACAAAATAATTTATACTTCTGTTGAAGAAAAAGGAATGCTGGATCCATTTCTTGTGTATGATCTAATCAACTGTAATCCTAAACCGGTTTATAGAAATCGACACCTGAGTGGAGCTTACATTATGAGGGGTAATATTAGGTACTTGATTGCTAGGGATTTAGGATTTCCTTATGTAGATCTTATAGTTGCTGAAATGGATTGTGGAAGTGGATTAAAAACATCTCCAACAGATTTTAAAGTTGAAGCAACTGATTTACCTGAAGCTGCTTTTAATACTTGCTTTACATATAATCCAGGTGTAATCTATCAGCCAAATTATATAGAAATGACAGTTCCTGATTTACGGGATGTTCCTATATTTGGTGTAGATTATGTATCTGTTACTGAAGAGTTGAATGGTGAAGATGTTATAAGAAGTATTCCAAGAGCTGTAGCTGAATGGGATGAAAGTTTAGTAGAAGGTTTAACTGATTATGCAGCTATACAGAAATTAGAGGAAGCTATTTAATTGGTATCAAAGATTTATTGATTCTAAGATAAGATAGAAAGAGCATTTCAAGGATAAATTTAAATTAAATTAAATTAAATTTAAAAAGGAGAATTTAAATGGAAGACAACTGGTCTAGTGAGATTAATGGTTACGAGAAAATGATTCGTAGACATACACCTTTATGGGATTTTATTAGAGGTTTTATTAAAGAATTTAAAGTAAAAAGTATAATTGATGTAGGTGGTGGAATTGCTTACGCTAAGCAGTATGTAGAAGATTACATTCTTTACGATTTTAATGAACCTCTTATTAAGAAAGTTAAAAAGATTATACCAGACTTAAAAGTTAATATTGAAGACTTTACTAAAGCTGATGTCTCAGAAATCAAGAATAAATATGATTTAGTTCTTCTATGTGCTATTGTTGAGCATTATGGGTCATTAGATCCCCTCTTAGCTAAAGCATTAGAGACTAATTCACGATTTATTTTAGTGAGTTT
>Ga0075125_10000222_pt1 | contig 24626 bp, 46 predicted proteins | sample AntAceMetag02UKN_FD_69810 | JGI IMG/M metagenome (GOLD analysis project Ga0075125, IMG submission 69810) | Saline lake microbial communities from Ace Lake, Antarctica - Antarctic Ace Lake Metagenome 02UKN | ecosystem: Environmental > Aquatic > Non-marine Saline and Alkaline > Saline | place... | reverse complement strand
GATGGTAAAAATCATTATCATGTCGGTGACGTGGTAGATGTTCCGGATAAACAAGCTCGACAATGGTTAATGACTGGTATGGCTATGCAGGACAAGAGCATAGAGCCTAAAGAACATAAAACTGTAGAACACACTGAGAAATCAGTAATAAATAAGAAAGTCGCAACCTCTAAACCTAGAAAACGGAGGTAATAAATGGCAGCTTACATTAAAATAGGCACATTAAATGGCAAAAAGAGGGGCGTAAAACATATATCGGAGCTGCGGCAGACACCAAGCCAGCTTCAGGTGTAGCAGTAGGCTCCAGGTGCTATGAGTACGATACTACAAAATGGTATGTAACCCATGACTCAGGTACTACCTGGACGGAAACAACTACTCTAGGAAGTACAGATGTTACCGTTTCAGGTGTGTCAACTGCAGACAATGATGGTGTTTCAGTCGGCGCTACTACCACGCAAGTATTAGCGGTAAACACAGCAAGAACATTCGCAGCGCTGGTAAATGATTCAGATGAGATTATCTAAGTCTGTCAGGAACAGCTATCGCTAATAAAAGAATCAGGCTTAATGTTGGCGGTGGTAGCTATGAGATAAATATGACCAACCTATACACCGGTGCAGTCTTCGCAATATGCGCATCAGGTAGTAAGAATATGACGGTAGCGGAGGGATAATATGCCAATTGATAATCAATCAACTTCCTCTCTCAGGTTTATCTACAGGAACGTCAACTGCAACAGGGAATATAATCAGTCAATGGCTTATGTCTGGATTATCTGAAGGTGATTCTTCCGCAACAGGCAATATCATGTTAACGATGTACATCTCAGGCTTATCTGAAGGTGTAACAACAATACAGGCAGCTCTGGCAGCCTGGAGAACAAACCCTCCAATTAAGGCAGCCTCACGTATAACTAAAAAACGAAAGAAGAGACAAAGGCATTATACTTTAGGGCGCTCACAGAAGGAATACACTCTCGGAGACCCACAGGAATTTTACAATCTCGATTAGAGGTGATATATGTCATTATCGGCAACAGCATTAATAACAGTACAACAGGCTAAAACACATTTAAGAAAAGATGAGGCGGCAGCAACTCAGGTATTTGCTGAGTATGTAGGAGCAGGGGATGACTCCGAGGTGGCCTTTGATCTTGATAATACACCTGTAGAGGGCAGCCTGAAACTATATAATAATGGTACTCTTCAAGTTGAAACTACTGATTACTCTATTACCACAGCAACTGTGACATTTGTAACAGCTCCGGCAACGGGTGAGATAATTACAGCTGCTTATGATTACGCGGCTTCAGATGATACCTTCGAAGATTATGATGATGAGTTAATAGAGATATTAATCAACTCGGCAACTGAGGCAATAGAGAATTACACCGGACGTGCATTTGTAAATAGGACAGTAACGGAAACTCAATTAGGTGAGGGGCAGAACATAATAAGATTGTATAAGAGTCCTGTTGCTTCTATAACATCTGTGAGCTATGAGAAGGTAGATGACTTTGAAGGTGACGGGGAGACGATTACATTCACACTTGGCAGTACCCCAATGGCAGGATCGTACACTGTTTATGTAGCTGGTACATTAATGACTGAGACCACAGAATATACAATAAGTAGCAAAACATTGACCTTTGATTCCGCTCCGGCTGATGAAGCTCTGGTTATCGTACGTTATAATGTGGCATTAACTCTTAATACTGATTACACAGAGCAATTATCAACAGCCAGGCTAAAGGGAATGTGGTATAACGATTATGAATATCAGATAGTATATACGGCTGGTTATGCGACAACAAGGGCATTAACACAGGCAGCTATCCCACTGGCGGTGACAGCTTGTATGATAACAGTAAGTACATGGTATGAAAACAGGCTCGGAATAAAGTCGGAAACAGTAACCGGAATAGGCTCTGTTAGTTATGGTGATACAAGCGAATTACCAAAGACTGCCAAAGATGCTGTTAGCTCGATTAGAAGGAATTTAATTTAATAGTAACATCAATGGTATAATGTACAGCTTTTATCCGTTTAAATTTTAAGGATGCATTACCTGGCTTGATAGTAACTATATTGTTTTCTGTAACTATAGAGCCTTCGGTATCACAAGTTTCAACCTTATCAGCTATATCGTTTATGAATTTTTTGATAGCTTCTTTAGATTCTTTGTTACAAGAGTTGTTAAATGTTATTTTACTTTTCATTTCTTCTCCTAATTTAACCTTTCTACATTTGAGGGGGTGGCGAATTAACCACCATCCAGGCAATAGGCGGTGTTTCATTAAGATTTCCCATTTAAAACATTGCCACCAGCCAGCAGGATAGTAAAAATAATTCATTTCCTCTCCTAATTTAACCAAAATCATATCTCATTGTCTTGATATTATTTTCCTCTGCCCATTTGACATCTTGGCTTACTAGCTCTTTAGCTTCTTGGCTATCCCAGTCAACTTCAGTTAAAGCACTTTTCATAATAGATATTTTAATTCTCACTACGCCTATACTGTCTCTAGGGAATATACCAAGTTTGTCTAGTAAATAATCCATTAGGTCGTGTTCGTGCCAAGCGTTAAAAGAGCAGTCTTCATTAATGGACTTTGTCCCTCTTTTAGATTTAATAAAATAAACCCTGGTACTCATTTCCTCTCCTTATTTAACGACATCTTCCCTTTTTATATCAATAGTGTCAGGTGGGCAATAATATGGGTTTTTCATTTGGAATGCTATTTCGTCAGAAATTAGCTTGCTTACAAAGTCAGGTTTTAAGTATTGCTCTTTTGACAAAGAGTGTGGTTCAAACGCCATGGGTACAGCAATCTCATAACTGGGGAATAATGGACAAGAGGCGATAATGCCAACCCATTTAAGCCATTTGTACCCTTCAAGGTATGCTGGTTCCGTAGTTTCTCTAACACAAGGAGGGAGGTTATCCATTCCTTTTCTCCCTTTTAAAACTATTCCAGTACGGCGATTTACACTTCGGGCAAACTCTAGGATTCGCATTATGTGACGGCCATTCGTGGCCCTCTTTACAGCGTAGGCATTTATGTATGTATATCATTACAAACCTCTTTTGCTATAGTTATCAACATTATAGATAATATCAAGCTCTCTGCCGGAAATTTGGAGTTTGTACCCAGTATCTAAAGTACAAGTGTAATAAAGCTCAGGGTCACCTTCCATAACTATAAGCGGACGCCCCTTTTCGACCCTTACAATATCCCCCGATAATATCCCTTCATCATTACGTGCATCGTTTATAAACATTGTAACCTCCTTTTTAACATAGCTAATTCTTTATTTATAAGACTTGCTGTTTTAACTGTATAAACAAAACAAATAGGGATAGCAATTATAAATATTGCCCTATCTATTAATCGGTATTTTATGGAAGATAATATTAATAATATATTTGCAATTATCATACCTCATAGTATATCCCTAAAAAGGAAGAAAGTCAATGAAAACTAACTTATTAAAAGACAGAGTGCAGATGCAGATTAAAACTACAGTACAGACATCAACAGGACAGACCGAAGTGTGGAAACCTGTGCAGACAGTCTACGCTCGAGTTGTTCCGCTGAGTGTTCAGACTATAGCTCAATACCAGCAATTAAATAGCGAGGTATCACATCAAGTGGTGCTGAGAGGCGATGTAACGCTAAACAGGGGCAATTATAGGTTTAAGTGGAAGGGCAAGACGTTAGAACCAGTCGAACCTCCCAAATTAATAAACAACACAACTGTAATAGTTGTAAAGGAGGATTGAAATGGATTTAATAGCATTTGTTAAAGTTACAGAAGTAATATTCAGGGCAGAGGGGGAATGTTTTATCTGCGCTGGTAGGCTGGTTGAGGAATTAATAATCGAGTTCCCCGAATATCGTGAAATAGCTGAGAGTGCATACACCGATAGATTCCATCGTAAATTAGGAGATTATAGTTAGATGTTAGGAGCTAAAGGCGCAATTGAAGCAATGCAGGATGATAGTTTTAAAAAAATGGCTAAGGCTCTTGTTATTGCGAGGAAAGAAACACTTATAACTTTATCCGGCAGTCGGTCAGGTAGAACTTACAAAGTACCCGGAACACAGAGAACTTATACAGCGTCATCGGCTGAAAAACACGAAGCTCCAGCACAGGCAACTGGGGAACTCAGACAACACGTTTCAACATCTATTGAGGGTAACGGAAATACTATAGTTGGCAATGTCGGAATATTAGAATCGGCAATAAACAAAGTCACAAAATCAAGTATCGGGGATTATGCCAAATGGCTTGAATATGGCACTAGAAACATGGCTCCCCGTCCCTGGTTGAAACTAAGTTGCGAAAGAGCAACACCCGAAATAAAAAGAATACTAGGTGCTAAATGACAGTAAAAGATAGTCAAAAATCAATACTAGATTATATATACACCCTGCTAACCTCAGACGCTACTTTAAAGGCTGCTATGGGCGGTACAGTCAACTTGTATCATACTTGGGCAACACCTGACGCAACCTTCCCCTACTTGGTAAACAGGTTAGATATAAGGTCAACAGAGTTTTTCCCTAATCAAATATCTACATACTATATAGATATATGGAGTGATAATTCTGATTCAAACGCTGAGGTATTGCCTATTAGACAACGGATTATAGGACTGATAGATGAGCTTCAATTCGATACCACAGAATGTGTAAACGGTAAAATATGGAAACAAACAGATGGGTTTATCCCAGAGACAGAACCCGATATCTGGCATTACACTATGCAGTTCAATTTAAGATTCTATAGAAAATCAGAAACATCGGTAATTATAAGCAGATAATATTTTTAGGAGGCTATTAAAATGGCAGTTGTAAAACACGGAGTATCAAGCAATACACCTGATAGGATGGTTTTTGGTCCCGGTGCGGTTTACATCGGAACAGGAGCCGTCGGAGACCCCGGCACTATCTTGGGTGCTACGTTAGGAGGGAGCGTCTTTGAAATCAACAGGACGTTCAAGGACATCAGACCGGACGGAAGCAAAGGTAAGGTAAAGGGTTTCCGCAGAGTAGAAGAAGTTGAAGGGACTTTAACGATTAAACTATTGGAGATAACTGAGGCTAATTTACTTTACGCATTACCTGGGGCATCGGCCACATCTCACGCTATAACCGGAGCAGAGATAGATGATAATGATTATATCTCATCTGTTGCGATTGTAGCTGAGGTTACTGGATTCACAATGACATCAGCACCGATTGGAATGTCATTGTCTAATTGTCTTGTTGAGGGGCCGTTAACATTTAACCTTAACAACAACGAAGAAGCAACGATTGAATTAAAATTTACGGCGCATTTTGCAGATTCAGACCTTACAACTGAACCGTGGCAATTATTGTACCCGAGCGCATAGGAGGACATTATGGCAGTAGTTAAACATGGAGTTAGCACAAACACACCTGAAAGAATGGTTTTCGGTCCCGGGGCTGTCTATATAGATTTCTATGATGCAGACAGTCCTGGCACTTTACTTGGGGCCACAGAGGGTGGCAACACATTTGAGATTAACAGAACTATCAGGGATGTACGCCCCGATGGTTCGAAGGGAAAAGTGAAAGGCTTCCGGCGCGTGGAAGAAGTCGAGGCATTTCTTACAGTTAAGATGTTAGAGTTCACGGCGGAGAATCTTCGAAGGGCGCTGGCTCTTAACACGTACAGTACAGGCTCTTCGGACGTATCGGATGAGGCGGTTGGTGATGGTAACGGTACACTGACAGAGTTTGCACTTGACCACGGGAGTGTATTAGAGAATAGCGATGTTGTAACCGTTAATGCCTCGGCCGTAGTAAGAGGAACGGATTATACAGTTGATTACGACACAGGGGAGCTTCAATTCTTTTCCGCTGTAACTGACGGACACGCTATTGTTGCGTCATATACATACGTTTCAGGTGATGCGGTTATGGTAGGACAGGAAGTAGCGGACAATGCCTATTGTGATAACGTGGCTATAGTGGCAACACATACAGGATTTACCGCAACAACCGATCCGATAATCTTTATCGTTAAAAATGTTCTTTGTGATACAGCTTTAAGTCTCGGACTCATGAACAATGAAGAGGTAGTATCAGAGGTTAAATTCTCAGGGCATTATACTGCCGCTGATCTGGTAACTGAACCATGGGAGATTAGATATCCAAGTTAAATTAAAAAAATAAAGAAGGAGAATTATGAAAACTAAAGAGATTAAATTGAGACCATTAAGCGTAGGAGATGTATTCGCTATTGCCCGGATGTTAGGTAAAATAACCAAAGGCAACAGATTGCAAATCCTGGCTTTCATCAAGGGTAAAACAAAGAACTATGCGGAGATTACTCTAATTATCCTACAGAGCCTTTTTGTTGACGCTGAAGAAGACTTGAAGGAATGGCTGGCTGAACTTTCAGGGATGGACAAGACAGAGTTCCTTGCCTTACCTGCTAAAGAGATAATTGGCATTCTAAAGCAGCTTGCATCGATGGAAGGTATACAGGATTTTTTATCAGAGGCGTCTCAGTTGGTGCCGGAGGGAATCTCAACAGAGACTTCGACACAATCCAAAGGCGCTACGGATGGACAGACGGAATAGTCTTTTCACTCCAATACTCACGCTATCTGGATATACTCAAAACTATCAAATCTGCCAAGTGCAACGAAATGGAAGCCGTTACTCTTTATACAACCTTTCACGAAGAGAACGAAACGTATGCTAACTTTCTACGCCGTATAGGTTTAATGGACGAAGACGCCACACCCAAAGTAACCAAAGAGGAGGCATTGGCAAAAGCTGCCTCAATATTGGATAAATGCAAAGTTAAGGACAAATAATATGGAAGTATGGAGCTTAGTAGGCAAAATAACAATGCAGGGCTTTGCAGCCGCTGAAACTAAACTAACCAGCCTTGAGAAGAAAATCAAGAGAAACGAAGCGGCCTTTAAAGGGCTTAGAACTGCGGGGCTGGCTATCGTTGCTGTTGTAGGTGCCATTGCTGGCGGTGCGGTTACTGCGGCTGTTAAGTTTGAGGATGCCTTTGCCGGTGTACGTAAAACAGTCGAGGCCACCGAAGAGCAGTTTGACGTATTAAGACAAGGCATACTTGCTATGTCAGAGAGGCTCCCTTTAACAGCTACAGAGATTGCGGCCGTTGCTGAAGCAGCCGGACAGTTGGGTATCGCCACTGAGGATATACTCGATTTTACTGAGGTTATGGTACAACTAGGAATATCGACTAACATAGCAGCGGATGTGGCTGCCACGTCTTTAGCAAGGTTTGCAAACATCACAGGAATGGCCGCTGACGAATATGACAAGCTGGGTTCTGCTATTGTTGATCTTGGCAATAACTTCGCCACGACTGAATCAGAGATAGTAGATATGTCAATGAGGATTGCTGGCGCTGGAACCGCTGCCGGTATGACCGAAACGGAAATACTCGGTTTAGCAACGTCCCTTTCGTCTCTAGGCTTGAGAGCTGAGGCTGGCGGTACTGCTATATCAAATGTACTTTTGACGATGAGTTCATCTGTTATTAAAGGCGGTGAGGAACTTGACCAATTCGCTGAAATAGCTGGCATGTCATCTAATGCCTTTGCTACTGCTTATAGGGATAACGCAACTGACGCCCTCTTGGCATTTATGCAGGGGTTAGGGAACCTTAACGATATAGGCGCTGACACTTCTACCATGCTCGACAACTTAGGGCTTGGCGGTATTCGTGTAGAAGATATGCTACTCAGGACTTCAAACGCTGAAGGGTTAGTTACTGATGCTATAAACACAGCCAATAAAGCCTGGGAAGAGAACATAGCATTGCAGGAAGAGGTAGACAAGAGAAACGAAACGGCTGCCTCGATGCTAACGGAATTAAAAAACACAGCAACTAATCTATTTATTGCTATCGGTGAAGGGTTGCTTCCAGTCCTGAAAAGCATGGTTGAAAAGATACAGCCTATTATACAGAGTTTTAGCGACTGGATAAAAGAAAATCAGGGGCTTGTTAAATGGCTTTTAGCTCTTGCAGGAACGGGCGGGGCTTTGTTGCTCTTCGTCGGTTTACTTCCGAAGGTGATAGGTTTTGTTTCTAGTTTTGTCTCAGGCATTAAACTATTAGGCAATGCAACTAAAGTACTAACAGCTATACAATGGTTATGGAATGCTGCTATGACTGCTAACCCTATCGGTTTAATTATTGCTGGGGTTGCGGCTTTGATTGCCGCGGGAATAGCTCTGTGGAAAAACTGGAGCAAAATAACAGGCTGGTTCAGTAATTTATTCGGTAAGACTAAAGAAGAAGTTGTTGAAGCGGCTGATGTTATTGAAGAGAGAGAGGAAGAACTCACTGAAGACCTCAAAGCTGAATATAAAGAGCGGCTTGATGCTAAAATTGATGCTATTAACAGCGAGCGTATGGCTGCCGAAAATGCTCTCGAAGAATCGATTGAATTAATAAAAGAGCAATACGACTATGAAGAAAAGGTTGTTAAATCTAAAAAAGAATTACTGGAAGAATATACCGAAGCAGCAAAAGATGCTATAGATGAGGAATTAAAAGCAGCGAGGGAAGCAACAGATGAGAAGCTCTCTCTAATTGATGAGGAATATTATGCAAAACTGAAACTCCTCGATGAAGAGACCGCCGCTATCGTGTCTGAATATCAAGATCAAATAGATGCTCTAAATGAACAAACCGATCAAGAAGAAGAAGAGCTTGAAGAACAAAGAGAAAAAGAGAAAAAGGCTGAATTAAAAGCAGCGATAGATAGTGCTGAGACTGCGGAAGAAAGAGCGGAGGCAATCGCTGAATATGAAGAATATATTGCAAAGATAAAACGTGAAAAAGAATTAGAAGAACGTGAAGACGAAATAGAAACCCTAAAACAAAGTATTGAAAACGAAAAAGCGATAGCAAAAGAAGACGCAGAACGTTTAGAAGAAGAGCGAGAAGCCAATATAACTCTAGAAGAAGAGTTACTTGCCAATGAAGAGACCAGACTCGAAAATGAGAAACTGGCCCTTGATACCGCTTTAGAAACCGAATTAGCGAGAATAGAAGAAGAGATGCTTGCTGCTATCGATGCTGAAGAGAGAAAGTATGCAGCTTTAGTTCAGCGATTGGCTGACGAAGAAGAGGCTATAAAAGCATATCACGCACGTATATTAATGGAAGAAGAATCATATCAGGCTTTACTTGCAAACGTAGAGGCGGGCGGTACTAGCACAACTGTAATCGGAGCAGACGGCAGCGTTATTACAAGTATAATCCCTCCCAGTATGGACACTGGCGGTGTTATCTCTGAACCTACATTACTAACCAGCTTAAGAACAGGACAGCCTTATGCTATAGCAGCCAAAGATGGAAAACCTGAGACAGTATTACCCAATGGAGCTAGTGGCGGTGTTACTGTCAATGTAGCTAATCTGGTTATCCGTGAGGAAGCAGACGTTGATAGAGTGGCTAAAAAACTTTATAAAGAAGTACTTAACGGATTAAGGAGTAAAGGAAGTGGCTAATTCAGTTTCGTTTAATGGCACAGATTTATCGACTTATGGACTGTCTATAAAATCATCTAACGCTCATGTCCTTAAACAGGTTTTATTTTCCATACAGGTAAAAGACAGGGCTTATAGTACAGGCTATCAACTGCCTGCACGTCTTATTAATCTTGGTATAGCTGTTATAGGCACAAGCACGTCCGATGTAATCACTAAATTAGATAACATTAAAAAGACAATAGCAACTGAGACATCACATCAGTTAATTTTAGATGTCATAACAACAAGGTATTTTAATGCACAACTCGAAGATATAGATGGAGCTTTGACGGCTCCTGCAGTATGGGAGGGTTCACTATCGTTTCTTTGTGTCGACCCCTTAGCCTATTCCACTTCAGAGACATCATCGGATTTTAACATCGATGCCGATCCTGACACGGTAATAGAAGCAGTCGGCGGTACAGGGTTAGTTAATCCTGTTTATACATTAACAGCCGGAGGTACCTTATCGGCCATCACATTGAAAGTAGAGAACGTTACAACAGACGAAGAATTGCAGTGGACAGGATCTTTGGTAGATACAGACGAAATAGAAATAGATGTTGAAAACTGGATAGTTAAAAAGAACAGTGTAGCAGATATGGCTACAGTAACAGGGCAGTTTCCACGACTTACACCAGGAAACAATTCTATTAAAGTAACAGCCTTTTCGACGACAGGCACAATGAATATCAAATATAGAGATACTTATAAATAGGAGGATATTATGGCAGCAGGAGCTTTTACTTTTACCAACACAGGAAGAACATCACTACAAGACGGTACTTTTGACATTGATACAGACACTTGGAAGATGGCTCTATTTTTGAGTACGTCAAATCTAGGGGCAGCTTCCACAACTTATGCGGCTTTGACAAATGAAGTTGGTACGACTAACACCGGATATACAACAGGTGGTATGACAGTTGCTTTGACCCTTTCAGGCACTACCACAGTCAAAGTGGACGTTACCACTGACCCAGTTTGGACGGCAGGCTCGGCAGGATTGACAGCACGCTTTGCGGCAATCTATGAAGTCTCAGGTAGTGTGCTTTGCTATTGCTTATTAGATTCTACCCCCGCCGATGTTACAGCATCTTCCGGCAACACGTACACAGTAGCGGCTCACACTTCAGGCGTATATACATTAGCTTAAGGGGATGGCGATAAATGGCTTATTCTAATTGTCGGGGGGATATATAATGTCAGACCTAGTATTAAGAAAACTTAATATACCGTGTACTCAAGCTATGCATAGTATTATAGCTGATGTTATGAATATAGCGTCTCTTGAGGCTGATATAGCAGAACTAAAAGCTATCAACCCCGCTGATAAAGAGAGTGTGGTATTAGAGAGCGAGATTGCTGAAATAGAAACCAGACTGCCATCAGAAATTGCAAAGATTAATTTTGACAAGATGAACTATGGAATTGGTCTCATTATGGAGAAGGAACTCTGGCTATCCGCTCCCAAAGATAAAATCGATACTATTGAACAACTTATTATGAACTTTTATGGAGCGGTAAAATGGCAATAACAGTAAGGTCGGTAGGTGTAAGTCCTGGGGCTGACAGCACTTCTTGTGTAATTGTTAAACCAGTGGGATTGACCGTTGGCGACTTGATGTTTGCACAGGTTGTAGGAGCTGAGATAAACGGCCATCTCGGCACATTTACCGATCCTGTAGATTGGACAACTATAAGACAAGACAATGCTATACCTTCCTACCCTTGCTACGGGACAGCATTATTCTGGAAGATAGCAGATTCCGGTGATGTTTCAGCTTCTAATTTCACCTTTGTTGCTACAGGTGCAGATTCAAACGGCGGTGCGATAACCGCCTTTACTGCTGGAACTTTCGATTCAACTACTCCGATAAATGCTAACAGTGGTCAGTATGCTACCTTTAGTGATACTGCAACTGCCCCTACAATTACGCCGTCAGTGGCTGATTGTATGATTTTGCTGGCATGCCACTGTGGGGACAATCTTGCTTTTAGTGGTTATGCCATAGCAACAAGTAACCCTGCATCTTGGTCTGAAGCCTATGACATACCTTTGAATTTAGTAGGGGATATTGGGTTAGCTATGGGTTATGCCATAAGAGCAGAGACTACAGCTACTGGAAACGGCACAGCTACAGTAAATAAAACCACTACCTACATTTTTGGTCAGTTGGTAGCTATAGCACCAGCAGCTAACATACTTGTAACTCCAACAACTGCAAGCCTAGCAATTACAGGGTATGCTCCGACAATCTCAGTATCAGATAATAAGTTAATGACACCTACAACGGCAAGCCTGACCATTACAGGTTATGCTCCTACTATTGCGCTCACTGACCACAAAGTTATAACGCCTACAAATGCAGAACTTGTAATTACTGGCTACGCTCCTACTGTTAATATCGGGATAATCGTTACGCCCGCAACGGCTGAATTAGTCATTACAGGATATGCCCCGACAATCTCAGTGTCAGATAATAAGTTAATGACACCTACAACAGTGGTTGATAAACTTATTTCGGAGGGTTTAATATGAATGATAAGAACAATGATAAACCATTAACATTAGTTCTATGTGTGTGTGTTTTTGGTTTAGGATATATTATTGGTACTGTTATAAATAACACGATAACAGATAATCCTGATAAAGTTTATCGATTAGAATGATAATAAACTTTATTCGTAGTAATATGTAAGTATAAGTTAAAGTACGCTATGACTATTAAGAGGGATAAATGGATAAGGATTCGGAAGAATTACTTGCTAAAACGCACCACGCCGTTCTTGAAATCAAAACCTTTTTGTTAGGTGCTGAAGGTTCCGCAGACAAAGGGATGTGTGGTGATTTCTATACTCTCAAAAAAAACTATGAAAAGTTTAAGTTAATGGTATATGTAGCCTTTGGAATCCTTATTGGTTCAGGTATATTTGGAATTAGTGTACTAGCAGTATAATTCACGTTCGTGGATTAAGGAGCGAAATTATGGATAAAAAGAAAGTTGGTATTATCGGAGCTATCGGATTAGCTACCCTTGTCCTGATGCAGACCAAGGAAGGGGGGACTGCCCCTCCGGGTGGAGGCTCTGGAATAGTTTATACCTGTCCTTACTGTACGCTTTCCTTCGATACTCCTGAGGACTTGGCTACCCATATAGCCTTAGAACACCCACAACTCACCTATGATTGTCCTTATTGTGATTGGACATTTGATACCCCCGAAGACTTGGCTACTCATATCGCCTTAGAACATCCCACTTATATCGAAGAAGGCGAAGTTTATTATGAGTCTATAAGTTCTGGTACTGTTCAATATGCTGGTGACTCAGTCTTGATGAAAGCCCAAGTTGTAAACACGACCAACCAAAATGTTACTTTTGTAGCGCTGATAACCTGTTCAGCATGGTCTGTCGAACCTCAAACCATCACGGTGCTGGCTAACTCTCAAAATGTGGCTCGTTGGAACGTGGTTTTCCCAAATGCCGGAACTTATACAGTTTACGCCGGTGAGATAAGTGAGTCGTTCAATGTTATAGAAAATACGTATGTGCCGTCCTACAGTGGTCCATATGTAGTAGAAACAAGTCCTGGGAACTACGACTTAATAAATAGTGATGGAACTGTTCGCGGGACCGTTCTTATCACAAGTTCGATAATAACATTCTATGGGACAACACTTGGAGGAGAGACCTCGCGACATGCTGGGACGTTTGATTATGATTATCAAGTAGCTTCTATAAGATATGAAGCAGCTAAACCTGCCCCTTATACTTATAACGCCGATGGGCAGTATCAATGGGAACAGATGTTGGGTAAATATTATTCGTGGATAAGAAGTGGTTTGCCCCTTGAAGAATACTATGCTACACAAAACCCTTACAGTGTAGAAAATTCCCTTGGTGGCTATGACCGATGGTTTTTAGACCTTATTCCATCATACTGTCCGTTTACTGCTATTCCTTAGTGCTATTCGGAATAGCACTGACGCTGTGGAACAAGGGGAAACCACCAGTTATGTGCCCAGTGTGCCCAGTTATTCCACGTACAACGAAGAGGAAGAAAGGTTTAGATAAAAACTATGAATAAATCGATATTAATAACCGGATTTGCTATGTTATCTGCGTTCACGTTGATAACCATCGGTGCTTTTAATGAGAATCAATGGATGGTCACCGCTGGTATAGGCGTAATCACCTTTATTATAGGCGATAAACAAGTAGCCCCAGCAGTGATTAAGAAACTAAAAGAGAAGGAATAACGTGGACGAAGGTAATAGGCGTAAAGTTTATATAGAAACTCTAGCAGCGGTAGTGTTGGTATGACTTACACTGAATGTCCGCTATGCGGAGCGAAAAGTTTTCAGGTGTGGGACCAGGCTTCTGTTGATGCGTGGTACAAGGAACACTTAAAAATCTGCAAGAAGAATCAGCCTTCAGAGGAAAATAAAATATAGAAGAAGTAAAATACTTCTATAGGAGGACAACATGGAATCATGCATCACTGAGGATTTAAAATCTATGCTCTTACTCCTGCTTGAAAAGAAACGAGACCATGCCATGATAATCGCCATCGTAGAAGATACCTTCCAAGTCTGCGAAGACCGTCGGAAATTAGATAAAGCAGCTAAAGATTATGTTGCTGGTTCTGGTAAGAAAGCCATGCACCCAGAATATGGTTGGGGGAAAGCAGACTATTTCGACGAAGGTGGCAAAAAGCACGAATACGGTTCTCCCTCCGAAGCCTTTAAAGAATTATTCGGCGTTTCACCATCGACATCTATAGAATGCGAGGTTGTAGCCGGTGAAACTAAGTGTGTACCTAAGACCATGGTCATGAGCTTCCAATCACGTGGGATGATTGTCCGTGGGAATGGTGAACCCCCTCCTGCTATTATGCGCGAGATGAATGAAAAAGACCGTGTTAGACTTCATCAAAATTGGAATCAGAGCCTTCACGCTTCGGGGAAACATTTTACAGTCTACCATCCTAAATCCCCGCAAGCTTTAGAATTGGATAAGTAAGGAGTAATATAATGAACAAGAATGAAAGCGCCACTCTGGCTTTTACTGTCGGAGTAGTAGCAAACAAGATTTTCCCGGAATCGACCTGGCTTCTGGTCGGTGGAGCTGCAGCTGTGTTTTTGATGAACTCAGCGGGAACTCAATCAGCTATACAAAGAGGAGCTTCGTCCGGTTATGCCTATGCTAAATCAAAAACTGGGAAATAAGTTAAAATTGGAGGTAGGATGAAAAATTCCTGTGATGAGTTGCCCGAAGATTTTTCCATAACTCAAAGCTTACGTTCTGCTGACACAAATCTCATGTGGGCAATTTCCGTTCCTGAGCACGAAGTGAGATTAGTGAAAAGCGCTAAAAACGATTTAATCAATATAGCAGAAGAACTTTCAACTATGACAGTTAATCCAGAAATACAGAAAGATTTAAGAAGAGTTCTCCAGTATATCGAGGACCAAGATTTAACATCCGCTTGGGCTAGATTGGCAGAGGTAGAACAAGAATGGAGGGAAGAGGTACAAAAAGCTATTATAGGTTGTAGTAGAAGTCGCAACAAGGATAAATAAAAGTTATAGGTACTTCTCTATTACTTTCTCTTTTTAAGCCCTAGATTTGAATTCTAGGGTTTAATTTATTCCCTAATTTTACAAAATCTCCTTGCATTTAACAATACAGGCGTGGTAGAATAAATTGTTAAGGAGGAGTCATGGATTGTTTTTGTGGAAAAGAAATGATACTTCTCGGGAAGTTCGTGTCAAATACTCCTATGGTCGGAGATACTTATTTGTTTTCTTGCCATCCGACCGGATGCGGAAGAATATTCTTGGGTGAAACAGCTAATGAAAAGAATGGTACTTGGTATCAAGCGGAACAAAACAGCGAGAAGAAATTATCTTGAAAACAGCTGTTTGGACAATCTGTTGGATGTGCGGAGGAGTAGCCCTCGCTAATTATAAACACAATCCGTGTCTTATAAAGTGTACAGAGTGCCACAGAATATTAGGAGTTCCAAATGCCAATAAAAACGTACCTCGTTCCATCCGAAATAACAAAAATGATTGAGAGTGCTACAAACTTGCGCGACCAAGTTATTTTAAGCATTCTTAGCGACACCGGTTGCCGGGTCAGTGAGCTCTTAGCTCTTTCGGTTAAGAACTTTGATTTAGAGCGCCAGGTCATAATTATTCCACATCTAAAGCGTGGGATAAAGAAAACATGCCCCAAATGCGAACATGTAGCCGGTCATTCAACAAAGTTCTGTACTCACTGCGGTTCTAACTTAACTCAAGTCGTTCCCACTGGAATAGAGGAAAGGACTAGAATGGTTTCTTTAGGGAAACCAACAGCCGTCTTGTTAGATGATTTTATTACTCGCTCCGAAATTGGTATAGACGAGTTGATATTCCCTCTTTCACGACAAATGGTATATAAAATAGTGAGGGACGCCGCTGACGCGTCCGGTTTACATGGTAAACTGTTCTTAAATCCCGAGACGGGAAAACATCACTACGTCCATCCTCACGACTTTAGGAGTTCGTTGGCTGTCTCTTGGTTAGAGTACGCCGCCGGCGACGCGAGTAAACAGAAGGCGCTTCAAGTGCATCTCGGACACAAGTCCTTTGATACTACACAACGATACAACAAATTAACCCCTTCTACTGTTAAGAACATAGGCGATGAAGTAAGAGAGCAAAGATTTGGGAATAAGGAGGAACATGAAAAGTAAAATTGGTTTAGCAATAGCGATTATTCTAATACCATCTATTCTATTTTGGGGAGTTGATACAGAACCGGTAGATGGTCGCTGTGGTCCGTGTTGCTCGTGCACTACAGTTACTTCCACAATTACAGTTACTACTCCAACTACCATTACAGAGACAACCACGATTACTGAAACGAGTACAGAAACTTCGACGACCACTACACCGACTACTACAACTGAAACAAGCGTCTCGACTGTTACAGAAACAGATACCGTTGTACTCACTACGCCTGTGACGGTAACTGAAACACTTCCTGTTACGATTACAAAAACCCAGAGGTCAACCATAACTGAAACGACCAACCAGATTTTAATTGGAGGGACTACTACTGTTTTTTCAACTGAAACGGTTTCTGTTCCGGTCACGGTAACGCAAAGTTCAGTGATAACCAAAACGATTTTGGTTCCGACCACAGAGACTATTACTGATACAAATACTGTTACATCGCCTATATGTCCGGTTATTACTACTACAGTTACAGATTCCTGTCCTACTAACTGTTGTGACAGCACGAATATCCCCTGGTGGTTTATAATCTTGGCGTATATCATATTATTGCTTCTTACTATCATGATGGTGGTAATAGCACGTAAGAGGAAAAGATGAGAAGGGTATTCGGGTATATAGCTTGGTTCTTATTATGGTTTCTGACCGTAACTTTAATATGTGACCAGCTATATATCTGGTCGGAGGGATTATGACTCTACCACTTTCAAGGAAAAGAGGGGGCTCAAGAAGGAAGGTACAGCTTAGCTTTTTCATCCATGACTATTTAGCCAATGGAGATGCGTCTGCTCATAGTGTTTATATAGCTTATAAGGAAGCAGTTCAAAACGAGCCTAGCGAAGAGTTTCTTCGAACAGCTAACCGGAGAATCCGGAATGCAGTTGTTAAAGCTCGGAGAACAAAGAAGCATGAGCGGGTTAAGGTAAGTAAAGAGGAGATACAGGGTTTACTTCCTTTATATATGGATGGGGGAGAAGCTATTGTTGGATTAAACAGGATAACGTGGAAAGCTCATAAGCTAAGGAACAAGACCCGGTGCTGTAACTATAACTCGTTTGAACACTATGTTTATATCCTTAAAAAGCTTGGTCTTATAGAATCGACCGAAGAATACGAAGTCGCCGAAGGGAAGAGTGGTTCTGCGAGCACAGGATGGCACGAGAGCCATCCGTCTGTTTTATTAAGGGCAATAGCCTCACAATTGGGTTCACAGGCCTGGACTGACCCTTGGTACGCTTATCTCGGCTATAGACCGGTCCATAAGGGAGAAGGATATTAGATTACTGGACGTAGCATAATGGCAATGCAGGATTCTTATACATTCCCGATTGTAGGTTCGACTCCTACCGTCCAGACCATTATAGGAGTAATATGAACGCAATGGTTGTTCAATGTACAAAATGCTTTGTTTCATACAAGTTTGTGCCGACAATCTTGGAAACCTACTTCGGAGATATAGATAGGTGCAAGCTCTGTGGCGGTCCCGCCGTACGCAGCGAGTTTATGGGTAAACCGACCGATAGTAAGACCAACGTTTGGCAATATAGAGTTCCCCTGTAGACCATACCCATACAAGCGTAGACCATAATGCGAGTACGTGCCTGATACGAGATTACATTATAGCCATTATGGCACAAAGCCAGTAATTTAATTTTAATTTTAATTTAACAAAATGTCCTTTTGTAAAATACCACAATACAGTTGTATTGTACCAAAACTTTACAATGTATTGGGTATGCGTTATACTGGTATTGTAGCTAGGCACAGGCACACTCAGGTTTAGCTTGTGGCGGTCTAAAGTTGACCATTAAGTAGTCTACCTTTAACATTTCCTGTTTATAGCCGTAATCAGGCTAGACTCAGGTTTAATACTGTAGTCAGTAGTAGTATAGCTACTACTGGTCACTCATACCTATTCCCAAATAGCATAGCGAAAGGGGTTAGACGGGTGAGCAGGATTATTTTAGAGGAGACTAAGATGAGTAAGACAAATAAGAACAACAAACAGAACTACCAGAACAATAACATAGCCGACGATGACTTGAACAAAGCTCTCGGTAAGGTTGTTCCTCCAGTTGAGAATGAAACCCCAGTTGTTCCTGAGAAACCAATTGTTCTTGAGACTCCGGCGACTCCTGAACCTGTTCTTGATGAAACTGCTAAGATTAAAGCTGACGACGCAGAACTTGAGAAGTTCGCCTCAGCCTTAAACGAGAACCAAGCCAGTCAGGTTAGGAAGGCTGCGAAGTTTGACATCAGCCTAGCTCTCGAGATAGCCAAAGGTTATTTCAAGGCTGGTCATCCTGAAGGGCTTAAAGACGAGTTTCTCTCCGCCGTTACTTCCGCCGTGACCAAACTGGCAGAAGAGTATATGGTCAATACAGATGGAAGGGTTGTCTCAGTAAAGTACCCAAACGACTCCGAGGGTGTGACTGAAACTACCATAGTTGACCCGACGGCTGAGAAAGCTAAGGGCAACGGCAAGAGGTCAGGGGGAACGTGGGGAAAGGTAGCAGTTGAGGATAAGTCAGGCGGTATGCACTATTATGACAGCTTGGGGCAAGCAAGGACTCGGTTAGGCGTAAACACTGACTGGGCTGCGAACATGTTCGAGAACTTCGAGAAGTCAGGGTTCTCAATCACAAAACGACCAGACTCTAAAGATGGCTCAGGCGTTGAAATGACTGCACCAAATGAATGGTCAACTTGGGATTAACCCATCAGAACAACGGAAAGGCGAGCGAGAGGCAACTCTCACCCGCCTTTCCTGCGTTTCTGGGTTGATGAGAACGTCTATGACTAACGCTATCGCTACAATAGAGAGGCACTTCGACCAAACACTTTCCAGCGTAGTCGCTGAAATCAGAGACGTGGTCGCCACACGACCACTGCAGAAACTAACAGAAGAGCAAATGAACGTCCTCCCAGATAAGTTTCGTTGCTTTTCTTGTATGGTCTGGTATCCGAAGAGTAAAATCGGTGGGATTTTGAACGAACAGAGGATATGCCTGAACTGTTACCCTTATCTCGACGGATGGTCGGTAGGATGTATGATTAAATTTGACCTCTGGCATTCTCTGCCAGTAGAAGGGTATCAGAACGGTCCGAAGACCAAGTATACGAAACCTCCTTACGTTCCCAGCGATACGGAGGTTAAGCTAATCAACGAGCATAATCAAAAAGACCGCGACCGGGAACAGAACTTACATCCATAAAGAAAGGCGTGAGCTAGAAATGGTTCACGCCTTTTTCTATACCAATTCGTCTCCTTTAACTCTAAACTGATTACGAGTATAAACAGGAAATCCCGGACTAGTAGAAGAATGCTAGGCTCAGGATAAGGAAACAAAACGCTTGTGGTGGACGAAAGGACTCTCCAGCTCGATGAAGAAAGCTGGTAATTAGACTTACCCTCTGGATGTTAGCTCCGGTTAATATCCAGCGATGTGAGCCTAATAAACTCAAAAGGGGGATTGTATATGATTAAAGAACGCTTCGATTTAAACCAAAGGTCGGAAAGGGTCAAGGCTTGGCAAGTTGTATTCGGTTATCTCTTTGAACGAGCTGGAAACTCTTATTGGAAGAAAAATACTCCGGACTGGGTTCTTAAATTGGACAAAGACCTCAGGAAACAAATTAAGATAGTCAAAACATAAGGGAGGGCGTATGAACTGCCCAAGATGTGGTACGAATCTGACTGTGGGTGAATTTTATTCGATGGGACCAGGCTATCGAGAGTTCGAAAGTTATGTGGAAGGCGAACTGGTAATATCCTGCCCGAACTGCCATTTCCAATTAGACCAAAAAACTCTCGAGGAAAATGTGAACATAAGTCCATGCCTGACCTGCAAAGACCCTTGCACATCTGAACAGGGATGTGTCGCGTATCAACAATACCAAAGGGTGGTCGAAAAGCAGGTAGCCTTCCTGGAACAAAGGATGAGCGTAATCAAGTAAAGGAAAGGAGGTCAATATGGGGGAGTGTAGTGGTTGCAAAGAACCCTTCAATGAAGGAGACAAGGTATTTGAAGTAAAAGAAGCTATAGTTTCTCTAACAGGATTGTTATACAAGACTAATAAATATGTCTTCTGCGAAGATTGCTGGGCACAGTTAACATCCGGTTAGACCAGCATAAGGAACGTTTAAAAAAGGAGGTCAATATGCCAAAAGAAAAGATAACAAAGGCTGAAGCCGTAGATTATCTGAACGCTTCAGCGAAAGAGCTCCAAGAATCCTGTAACTTACAAGAAGCTCTCGAAATCTTGAGCAGAGCCGGCGGCACAGTCGGATACGCCCCAGCGTTTCGTTGTCTTGTAAAGGGGGTGAACGCCGAACAAGCTATCAAATGGAATTAAAATCTAAAACTCGAAAGGAGGAATATATGAGAAGTATGTTCACAGGGAGTGTTGGCTTTGGGATGGTAAACATTCCGGTCAAGCTCTACAAGGTAACTGATAGCTCGAGTACAATCGGGCTATGCAATGTCCACAATAAGTCAATCCCTTTTCATAAGACCGACGATGGGCGATGTGAGGGGGATTCGGAGGTAGGTTTTAGATGCCGTATCTGCGATACGTTAGTACCTTCTTCTGAAATAGAATATAGGATTTGCGGAACCGCGGTCAGCGCTCCGAAATATTGCTCAGTCTGCGACGAAGCTCTTGAAGCAAGTGATATGCAAAAGGCGTTCCCGGAAGACAAGAAAAAGGAATACTGTATACCTATATCCGAGGAAGAAATAGCGAGTCTTCCATTAAAGAGCCTACACGTAATTCAAATAGACGGGTGTATAGCACAAATACCTGATATCAGGTATTACGACGAATTCTACGTGCTGGAGCCTGGAGACGGAGGGGCTAGAGCTTATGCTCTGCTAGAAACAGCCTTACGGGAAACAGGGGTGATTGCCATAGCGAAAGTTACGACAGGCACTAAAGAGCATCTCTGTGGGATTATGCCTACAGGTGACGGACTACTATATGTAGTCACTTTCCATTGGGCAGAGGATTTACGTTCTATGGAAGAAGTAAAACGTCCGGGAGTAACCGTAAGTGAAAAAGAACTCGCTATGGCAAAAATGCTCATTGATATGTTGCCTAAAGACGTTGACCTTGGAACGTACAAAAACGAGTACGGTGAAGCACTGAAGAACTTGGTTGAAGCCAAGAAAGCTGGTGACTTATACACTCCTCTTGTCGCACCAGTGGCTTCCAAGGAAGAGGACTTGTACGAAGCTCTTATGGCTAGCTGCAAAGCAGCAAGTCCCGTAGAGGCGTAGTATGGAATCTGAGATAAGATGGATAATATTTAAGAAAGGAGGTGCCCATCATGCAATGGGATAGGCTTGCCAAACCAGCCGAAGCTCAAATAGAAGCCCTAAGAGAGATAGCCGAACAACTGGAAGCTATTAAACTTATACTTCAGTCGGTGACTGGAAAGACAACTAGAGCAGTCCTGAAAGTTCACCAAGTGGGTTAATCATTCCCAGTTCCAGAGAAATTGAGTTGCTTCTCTGGAACAAGGAATGTTTAAGAAAGGAGGTGCACAAATGAGTGGAATTAGACTTCATAAGGAATACGGTCTTAATCCTACTATAATAGAATGTATTATCTGCGGAAAAGAAAAGAACGAAATAGCTCTCTTAGGAGCAGAATGAAGATGGTCATCGATGTAGAACCATGTAAAGAATGTAGAGAAAACTATCTAAAGAACGGGGTTCTAATTGTGGAAGCGAATCAGACAGATAAAGGAATCATACCTACTGGAAAGATAGCTGTAATAACAGTAGAAGCTTTTACAAGAGGAGTAGACTTAAATGTTCCCGCCAGACATATCGCTTTTGGCGAACCCGGACTTTTAGACAAAATGGGTATCAAATAGAAAGGAGGTGAAAACCATGGAGGCTCTAAGAGAAAAACCGCTGACAATCCTAGAACTACAGGAGATTCTAGCGAGAGGTATAAGAGCGGGCTGTGCTAACCAGTATGAACGGTCTATCGAAGATGAAAGTCTTTCGTACTGCCGTTACACTGATAAATGTTGCGAAGGCGAATGTGAATGCTGTGCCAGTAAAGAACTCATATGCCCGCACTGCGATCTGGGTCTGAATTATAGAAAAGACCTGAATTACTGGTATTGTCCTGATTGCCAAGAGTGGGCATACGACGCTAGTGGCGAAGTAATAATGAGGATAGATTAAGGAGGTAAATATGCCAATCAAACCAATGTTGTGTAAGCTCGGAACAGAATCCGAGCTTAAAGTAAATGACCCAGACTGGATATGGGAACCAAAATACGACGGTGCAAGAATTACAGCCGAAACTAACGGAGCCCAGGTCAAACTATTTGGTAGGTCCGGTCGGGAAAAGACAAGGTTGTTCACGGAGTTAAAAATACAGACTGTAAAAGATACCCCAGTAATTCTCGATGGGGAAATTACTTCCGGAACATCTTTTAACGACCTTCAGCACCGTATCAACCGAACAAATGGTATTGCTCAGGCAACCATAGATTATCCAGCCAAGTTCAATGTATTTGATATAATAGAGGTTGGCGGAGCGGATATCAGGCATCTCCCCTTGCTAAGACGCAAGGATATTCTAAAAACTGTCTTGATAGAAACCGACAATGTTAAAATCGGTTCTCACGTAACAGATGGTGTGGTACTGTTCGACCTAATAAAAACCAATGGACTCGAGGGAGTCGTGGGTAAAAACTTAAATGGTCGTTATTGCGACAATAAACGCGAGTGGTTAAAGGTGAAATGCTGGAAAATGGGAACATTCATGGCAGTAGGATACACTGCTGGGACTGGTTGGAGGGAATCTTCTTTCGGCGCTCTTATACTTGCCGACACTAACAGAATGTATGTTGGGCAAGTAGGGACTGGGTTCACTGACGAAATGATACGTAATCTTATGTATATATTCTCACCGGCTCCCTGTGTATTCCCTAAGGAACCGATAAAAGCTACTTGGATTAAACCTTTCCCAGTCAAAATTAAGTATCTTGAATACACTAACGACGGAATGCTAAGGTTCCCGTCATTCAAAGGAGTTGTATAATGACTAAATGGTTAGGGGTAACAGGTATCGTGTGTGGACTTATAATGGCGATAATTGCTGCGATTCAAGGGAACGGGATGGGTGGAATATTTAACCAACAGACCTTTGTGGGGTATAGGGAGGTGAAATGAAGGAACAATCTGATGTAATATCATTACTCGATATTGTTTGGGATAAAAGCAGAAATAAATCTTGGCTAAGAATAAACAGTATGATGGCAATGAGTTTAAGATTAGCCATTTATGCCAGACTTAAATTTGAACGTGATGATTTTATAGAAATCGAAAAGAAATATAGATCAGGATATTGGCTAAGAGAAGAAATTTATCGTTACTGTTGTGAAGAAAAGAATACATCTGCTTGTTTCTCCTATGAAAAATGGTTAGGATTTAAACCATTCCTCTGGAAAAATATACGAATGTATCCCGGATTCTCTTTTCAAGCCTCAATGGGTTTTTACCAAGTAACATCTTTAAAAGGCGATAAACTAATCGTATGTAGTTATAAAACAATCAGCGAAGCTTCGTACGCTGCTCTTAGCAGGATGAACCCCAATAGCAATAGGCGGAGGAGAACCATTAAACGACGGATTACATTAACTCATTCGAGTCTTTATCAAAATGATATCAGGGCTGAATTCTTTCGTAAAGAACAAGGAGGTAAATAATGCTATTAGCAGAACGGAAGATTGATATCCGGAACGCCCTTCGTGGCGAAATTAGAGATAAACTCCATAAAATGTATTTGGCAATCCCTAAGTCAGGTGCAAATCAACCAACACAGGGAAACAAACTCAGAATGGAGACAATAATTGAAATTCAGTTCTCGGAAATGTTGAAACCAGAGCGGGGATAAAATGGGCGTATTGGAAAGGCGAATAAAACGGCTGACGGGTTGCCATCGATGTAAATACTACGAACTAGATAAACACCACGAATCCAGAGTAGTAATGAATCGACTGCTTGGGAAAAAAGGGGGACGATACCCATACGGATATTGTCTCAAAAAGAAGAAACTTTTATGGAAGGACGAATCTTACGTCGGGTGTCAAATCTGGAAAATATTATAGGAGGAACAAAATATACCAGAAGTTAGGCTCTGATTCGAAGCCTATTGGTTAATAGACTTCGAGGCGGGTGTCTAACCCAAATAAGTTAAGTGAGGAGAAAAGGATGACAAAAAAAGCGTACTCAAATCTGGAAAATATTATAG
>Ga0075125_10000220_pt1 | contig 24707 bp, 28 predicted proteins | sample AntAceMetag02UKN_FD_69810 | JGI IMG/M metagenome (GOLD analysis project Ga0075125, IMG submission 69810) | Saline lake microbial communities from Ace Lake, Antarctica - Antarctic Ace Lake Metagenome 02UKN | ecosystem: Environmental > Aquatic > Non-marine Saline and Alkaline > Saline | place... | reverse complement strand
GACGCGACCTGATCATACTTTCGCCGATGGGCAGAAAGTTGAGATTAATGAGCCGTTCACCGTAGGTGGTGATAAATTGCGATACCCGTTAGACCCTGCCGGTTCACCCGGACAGACAATCAACTGTCGATGCACTACGATTGAGCATTTTGAATGAAAGGAATTGAGATGAAATCAAAACTGAAACTGTGGCCGTCGATAGCGATGTTGGTTGTAACTGGGATCTTCGCCTCGATGAATATTGTCGAGGATGCCGAGGCCGGGCCGAGGACATTGCCGCCATACAGCATGACCTATACGACCGCAAAGATTCCGCTTGATACCGGATCGGCCGCGACAACTAAGGGCATTGATTCAACCGTTGGCCCGGCGGTGCCGTTCTTCTTTACCGGATTAGGCGACTATGGTGACATTGAAGGATATATTTATATTGAATCGACAATCATCCTCGCTGGTGATACTGGTGCGTCAGCCGCAGATGTCATCGATACATCAAAAGATTCACTGACGTATACGATGTTCACGTCCTATGATTATGGGCGAACCGTCAAAACTATATTGGAGGTGGGATCACTCACGGTTTATACCGGCGGCAAATCTTATGACACGGTATTTTTCACACTGCCACCTGGAATCGGCACATCGGGTATCGGCGATAACGTATTCTTCAATTTCAATTATGCGATTGCAGATACAAGCGACGTTCTCGGGCGAGTTGAGGCTGGTGTCAGTTACCGGATTCGTATTCACATGCAGCCTAAAAGATAGCGTCGGGGTAACAGCATGAAAAAGAAGTTCGACATAGAAGGCAAGAAACAATTCAACTTTGATGTATCGAAAGCCGCCGCTCAGATCGACGGCTCGATTATCATTGAAGGCTATGTCAGCACTCCCGATCTGGACGCTGGCATGGATATTGTTGAGCCGAAGGCTTTCACTCCCGAGGTTCTCGCTAAATATAAAGAAAAGCCTATCGTCCTGTTCATGCACAATTACCATGATCTGCCGGTCGGTAAAGCATTGGCACTGCGAGTTGATGAGCATAAAGGCTTATGGGCAAGCATCCAGTTATTGCCAACCGAATCAATGGGTAAAGATGTTATCATGCTGGTCAAGGCCGGTGTCATCAATTCATTCTCATATACCTACCGCGTCAAGAAATACAGCATTGACGAAGAAAAGGGAATTCGGACTATCAATGAATTTGAATCAATTTCTGAAATCTCAGTGGTTAATCTGGGTATGAATTTTGAAGCGGTCTTCACTGAGGCTGCTGCACTTGACCTTGAATTACAATGTAATGAATTTAAAAGTATCATGCACAATAAGTCGGTGCAGATCAAGAAAGGAAATAATATGTCTCTGACTCCTGAGGAAATCAAAAAATTGCAGGATGAAGCCGCAGCATCAAAGACAGCGGCAGAGGCGGCGACGGTGAAAGTCGGCGAGGTTCGGAAGGAAATCGACGATGTCAATCAATTGCTTGCCACGATGAAAAGTGCCCACGAAAGGGAATTAAAAACGGCGGGCGAGACAAAAGCATACGTCGAGAAGATTGGCACCGATGTCAAGTCAGCGATTGATGCCCAGACCAAAGAAATTCAGCGGTTAACCGAATCCAAAATTCCATACGGCGGCAGCAATGAAATACCCTTTGAGGTCAAGGATTTGCTGAGTATGCCTGCCGCTCAATTCAAAAGCCTGTTCTCCGCTGAGAAGGCAGGGCAGATAGATGCATTGCAGCGAAAACATGATCAGGTCATTCTCGTTGATGGCATCATGTGCGCACAGTCGAAACATGCCGGAACTGGCTATTTCACTGCACCACGAAAAGTCCGAATGAATAACCTGAAATGCCACAAAGAATATGAGATGATGTCAAAGGCCGCTTTCGATACTGCGGGATCAGACGAGGGCGCTGAATATCTGGAAACCGGTTACTCGGCTCGTATGACGGCGATGGTTCGACAGGCTCTTGTCATTGCTCCGATGCATCCGACATTCCCGATGATCGCTTCCATTCAGGTCTTGCCGGTTGAGGGTGCCGATACTCTGGCAACCCGTGTGACTCAGCGGGGGACTCTTGTTTCCGGTTTTGACGCGGTATCACAGACTCCGGGATCGGCCAACAAGACATACACCGCTGAAAAGTTGCGTGGACGGACTCAGTACTCCGGTGAAGCTGACGAGGATTTGATTATCAGTGTCATCGATTATATCGAAGGCAAAGTATCAAATTCGATTGCTCGGTCAATCGATTGGGCGATGCTTTCCGGTGATGATGCCGGTGGAACCGGTCTTGATTCGGGCGACACACCCGGAGCGACCGATGCCCGATATTGTTGGAACGGATTCCGTGTTGATACTCTGGCCGCCAGTAAGGTCGATCTCTCGACATTCTCAGAAACCAATCTGAACCTGTTGAGGTCAAAGGGTGGTAAGTATTTTGCTAACCCGGACGATTTCTATCAACTGATGTCGATTGTCGGATTCCTGTTGCATGTCCTTGACCCTGATGAAATGCCATCATTCAGAACCATTGATAAGTACGGCCCGAATGCGACGGTTGTTGCCGGAACACTGGGCAAGATCAATGGCTCCGATGTCAGAACGTCCGAGTTTGTTCTCGACACTTATGATCCCACTGGTATATATGCTGCTGCCGGTAATGACCGGTCTATTCTCCAAATGGTCCATAAGAGTTCATATATGCTTGGATTGTGGCGTACTATTCAGATGGAAATCGTTCGCAACCCGTATTATGATGTCTATGATATCATTGCATACTGGCGGGGTGATTTCAAGAATATGTTTGATCCAACTGCCGAACCAGTCACCGCGACCGGTTTCGGTGTGGTGACTGCTTAGTTGAGAATTAACTATTAACCGCAGGTGGGCAGACCGTCCACCTGCTTGATAAGGACAAAAAAGATGACGGACGAAAAGAAAGTCGAAACCAAGATTGAGTTGATTGAACTCAAATTCAAGAAATCAACCTTCGTGAATAAAAAAGGTATCACGATGCCATTGCTTGAAAAATACAGTGGCAATGGGTTTGCTGCCGATGATGGCGAAACCATTCAGGTTGAGGCTGAACTCGCCACCAAAATGCTCTACAATCTGCCTGACAATTTCGAGATGGTATCAAAAGGCAAGGCCGCCGATGATGTTGCCCACAAAGCAAAGGCTCATGTGGACAACCGCACCAAACGTCAGAAGATAGCCAAGAAAGAAGAGGACGATAAATTAGCGAAGTTGAAAGGCGAACAAAATAAGGCCGGATTTAGCAGGTAAGGAATATTATGGCTGGATTAAATGCTAATGCGTTGATCACCGTCGCCGAGTATAAAGTGCTGGCGGTGATCAAAGTAAGTGAAACAGAAGGTGATGCCAATATCGAGCAGTTCATCAATTACGCATCGAAGTATATTGAGAACTTCACTGGCCGGAAGTTTATAGCTCCGGCTGCTGCTATTGATGAATACTTTGATGGTGACGATACTGTTTTATTTAATACCAAGTATTGGCCGCTGACAACCGACATCGATGCAATATATTTTCTCAGTGACAACTATTGGGCAACCGAATTGACCAATATAAACTTTTCGCAGAATTCCGATTTAGGCGAGTTACAATTCACCGATGGCAATAGGTTTGCGGAAACTGGCATACCGAACTATTGGAAGATATCTTATAAATATGGATATGAGCAGAAGAATGTACCAGATGATCTAAAGTTGGCGTGTGCTTCGATTGCGGCCATCAGGCGAACGCAATACAACAGTAAGACTCATGGAGTATCGTCACGGGCGATCGGCGATCAGTCAACAGCGTATAACGCTAATTTGAACTCATGGATCATTGATATACTCAGAGATTACAAGAGGCGGCATTAATCATGGCTGGCGGTATCACAGTGACATTTCCGGGCGGTAAGTTTCAATCGAAGAAACTCAACGCGCTCAAAAGAGGATTGCCGAGGAATCTGCCGAATGGATTGCAGGCGGCGGCTCGAGTGTTCAAATCCGGTGCGAGGGATGACTTGCATTCGGGTTCAGCGGGCGCACCATTCAAGTCAAGCCATGCCAAAAGACGAAGTCGGTCGGGAGTCTTGAGAAGTTCTGTTACTACCGACCCACAAAAAGGTGCAAGAGGCAGTGGCAAGACTCAATTCGTGTTGGTTGGTCCAGGTGGCTTGGCCAAAAAGTATGCCGCCGTTGGTGAATTTAGACCCGAACATATAACGGTCACAAAAAAGATGCGCTGGTTCTTGGGATTGTCAAAAGGTATCTGGCTGAAAAAGACAACCAAGTTCCTGACTATACCCAAACGAGCGTGGTTTATTCCATCGGTCAAGCGGAATGCTAAAAAAGCAATGAGGACTTTAGAAAACATAATTTTTAAACCGGTAAGGGCAAGATGAGTAGCGTTGCATCAACCATATTGGATAATCTGGAAACGAAGCTAAAGACGATCCAGAAGAAAGACGCTTACAACGTCACAGTCAAAGTTGTCGAGCAGTTCAAGGTTCCGAATGTCGGCGAGCCTGAGAATCAGCCATCGATATCAATAGTGCCCGGCGAAGACCCGATTGTCATTCGTGATGCAACCAATGTGCGGAAAAATTTCGATATTGAATTATATGTTTACGTCGTCGCCAGTGCAGATATGGAAGATATCATTCAAGAGCTGGTCAGCGATATTCATGTTTTGGTTTATAGCCCAATCGATCTCGGTTCAAATAGTTTGGCAATTGAGATATTAAATACTGCTGACTTCTTTGTGTCGAATGAGGCGGGCGATGCCGGGGCGGTTGTGAGTTTACAGATAATCTATTATACAAGTTTAGCGGAGTTTTAATCATGGAAAATCTAACGAATTTAGAGATTATGTTTATAGGAATCGCTGGCTTGATTATGGCAATAGCAATCGGAATAGCCTTGCTTCAAAGTCACAGTCGGAATATAAGAGGATGTGGTTATCAGCCTGATCCTAATAATGCGAAAGCAAATCCAACTCCCCCGCAAGGCGGTTCAGGATTGTCGAGGTTTTAATCATGGCAGAGCCAATATTGCATAATGAAACATGGCAGGAAATAAAGGTTCGTGATCCCGAATTTATGGACTGGGTTACTGACTATACTGGTATCGATCCAGAATTTGCGGATGGTATTATGAACGGAGTCCCTGATAAAGAGGCGTACGATGAACTGCTCAAAAGATATAAATTAAGGGACATTTAAAATGTCTGAAGTATGGGGTGCAGAAGCGACTTTTGAATTAGCTCGGGATAAGCTCAAGGCTCAGCTCGATGCGTTGATTCTGGCGATGGTGACTGATGGCACTGACCCGGCTTTAAATTATGCCTATGACCATCACATTGTCGCTAACCTCCAATTGAATGCAGTTACAATTGAAATGGCCGATCTTGAAACCGAGTATATGGGTGTCGGTGCGCCCAGTGGCGTGAATCTTAAATACATCATTCCGTTTGAGATTCACGTTCACACAGCTTATGAAAACGGCCAGATGGACACCGTTAAAAATATGAGGCTGCTTAATTCGATAGATAACTATTTGAATGTCAACCGGGATCTCGGTGATAAATACCGGATTGATTTAACGTCAACGCTGAACAATCAACAGGAGTTTGACGATTCCCGGACCCGGGGCGGTTCGATGCAAGTAATAATATACGTTTATATAAACCATACACAGGCATGAGGATGATATGAAAGGTAAAATGAAATTATTGGGAAAGTTGCCTCGCATGATAACCATTCCCGGAATGACAAAAGAACAATATCGGGCCATACAATTAAAAGGCCATGTTCCCGATTTGAAACCGGAGACGCTTGAATATTTAATCAAGCAAGGCTTTGTTGAAATAACAGAGATTGAAATAGAGAAAGGAGCCGTCAAAGATGCCACTAACAGTACTGACTAAAGAAGATGCTCGGGTGATCGTGGTTGAGCAGACCGCCTTTGGCACGGCCGGGCTGGATAATGCCGCCGGTATAATTCTGGATATTGAAACGGTTGCTTTTGATTTCGATGATAAGGTTGTCGAATCGAATCCGGCTGTGGCCTCGAGGGTCGAAGATGATCGGGGATTCTTCACGCATCAGAATAGAGCTATGCCGAAAGTGGAGATTACCGGTATCGTTCATAATGACCATATTGCTCGATTCATGTATGGATTCTTCCAGAGCGTGACCGAGGCAGTCGGTTCCCCATTCGGTAAAACATTTATTCCCCATGCATCTCAGCCGGATTTCACCGCTAATGCGGGGTATTTCTTTACGCTGATCATTGACCAATCGGTTGCCAGTGTTGCTCACAAGGTGGCTGATATGGTTGTGGCCGAATTGAAGTTTGACCAACAGCCGGGCGAACCGCTGAAATATACCGCTTCATGCGTTGGGCGTGGTCCCGTAGCGATTGATAGCAATCCCTCCGGTTCCTATACTCGCGCCGTTCAGTCATTATATTTCGGAGAAAACCAGTTGACGCATACTATCGATTTCGGTGGTGGTGCATTAACTCCGATCAATGCTGGTGGATTCCAGATTGAATTTGCTCAGACCGTTGAGGCGGTCGGCATGGACGGATCAGGCAGTTTCAATACTTATATGCTAAAGAAAAAAGGTGGCTCTTATAAAGAGAAGGCTTTATTTGATGCCACTTCTCGGACAGCATTTGCAAATCGTGCCGCGAATACCCCGGTTGATATAACGGTCAAATGGGGCAACGCTTCATCCGGGACGGTCGATCTTGATCTCAACTTTGCCTTACATGGCAAGATAAAACCAGAGACCACGCAGAATGTTGACGACCTCTTAGGTATTGACATTGATGCCAAGTTGACCGGTGACATAGAGAACTCGACCGCAATGGCGACTGTCATTGTCGCCGATGATACCGATATGACTTGGTAATTAAACCGTAAGGAGAAACGAAATGGTAATACGTTATATTGACACAGAAAAAGAGTTTGAGATTGAAGTGCAGGGAACTAAATGCACCGTAAAACAAGTCTACCCGCAAGGCGATATAATCAAGATGGAATTAGCCCGTAAAGAATGGGTTGGAACCGGCGATGACGAACCATTACAATCATTAATTAATATAATGCTTCCTCATGTTGCCGATATAAGTAATCTGCCTGAAGGTTGGGACATTAAAAAGGGTCTCAGATTGATGGCCCCAGAGAGTTTGGTTGAGTTGTCGATTATACTGACAAATAAATCAACCTTCGATGAGGCCGAAGAAAAAAACTAAATCTGCTCGTGCAGTTTAATTTGTTCGCAAAGAAAGACAAATATAATTGCACGGGTTGTCAGGGTAAAATGCATAATTGTTTATTAGACAAAGAAAGCGTAGAAATCAAATCGGTCAACCTGCCGTCATTCACTGTGACAAAAGACGATTGGCAGGAACCGATTGCATCGTTTCGGAAGATCGTTGATGATCCAAACTTTCCCGCTGTTAAGATATTGGAATCATACAACCTGTGCCCGATACCGTTGATATCTGATTTCTCTGTTGAGACGTGGAAACTGTTTAATGCCATCGGTGGAATCGGCAAGGTGAACAACCCGCAGGAATACTATGCATTGCAAGCTCTCTATGTTGATGGTGCAAATATTATTCAAACGACAATGAGTGACAGTCAACCATATTTGAAAGCTGACTCATAATGGGAACCACTACCGAAAACATACGCGCACGAGTATCTTTAGTTGACCAGATGACTCCTGGACTTGGCCGGGTCGCAGCGGCGATTGGTGGCGCTGCCCTTGCATGGAAAACTTGGAGTATTGCAACTGATGTAATTGAAAAATCAATCGAGGAGTTTTCCAGTTACGAATCAAGCATGGTTGGTATTAAATCCTTAGTTGAAACAACTGGGCGTGACTATGCCAAAACAATAGAAGCGATGACAGGTCAAATGGGCGGGCTGGCTTCACAGACGGCGATTGCTGAGACATTTCTAAAAGGATTGACGACCGAGCTTGACGTTGACCAAATCAATCAAATGACAACCGCGGTGCGTAACGCTTCCATTGCAATGGGTGAGGATTTTAATGTCCAGTTGCCTTTGATTATTAAAGCTATCAAACAGTTGAATCCGGCCATCCTTGACAACATCGGCGTGACCGTCAGGCTCGACAGAGTCAATAAAAAGATTACCGATGGCTTCTATGGCATGAATTGCGAGATCAATGAGGCCACTCAGCAGAATGCTATCTTCAATGAGATCATGCGACAGACAGCAAAGTTCGGCGGTTTGGAGGCGGCTGCGCTTGATACAACTAAAGGCAAGATGCAATTATTGTCGGCGCAGACATCAGATTTATATAAGACAATGGGTGAATTATTAAATCCGGCTGTTGGTGCGACTGTTAAAATATTAACAGGCATGGTTACGGGAATAGATAATATTGTTACGGCAATATCAGATTCCGATATAGCATTTACTGACCTGACAAATTCGTTTGATGATTTAGAGAAATTTAAAGAGGAAGATAGCTCTTTCATTGCTTACTTAACGGCGATTGATACATGGTTGACCGATATAGTTGACCCAATAATTCCAGACGCTATTAAAAGCATAGACACTTTGATTACAACAATGAATAATGTCCCTGATTTTGTAGAAATAATCAGGAATCAGACTGACGCAAAAGATGAAAACGTATTAGAGAAATTATTTGGTGCCGATAAAATAGCCGAGATAGAAGATAAATATACGGACTTTAGTAGATTTATAAAAGATACAAACCGTGACATGGGAGCAAATGCCGCCGATGCCACTAATGTTTTGGCAGTGCAATATAAAGGGAAGCAAGAAGAAATGGGGGCTGCCCATTCAAAGCGTAACCAGAAAGCAATTGATGAAATTAATGAATATACCGAAACGGCAATATGGGATGCGGAATCACTTGCCGCCGCCGATGCTGACTGGGGAAGTGCTAATGCGGCTCTTGTAGAGGAGGCCACTACATTATGGAATGCCTATATCGCAACCAGAATAACGGATATGGATAGAATGCGCAACGTGCTGACTCGGACCATGAAGAGTACGAGTAACCGATTAGTTGGCTCAATGAAGTTCCTCCAAACCGAATCATCGGGAGTATTTAGAAATATGGCGGCAGACTTTTCAACATTATTCATAGAAGAAATATTAAGCAAGATGACAACATTTCTTGTCCCTCAATTACTCGGCATCCTCGGCAGCATCTTTGATACCAGGGCAAACGATATGATGATGGTGAATCAGGGTAGACATGCCGGTCAGTTCTTCACTGAGGGTTTCATTTCAGAAGTCAATCCAGATTCGATGTCACTGGTCTTTTCAAAGGCAACCGAATTCGATAGCGAGATATCAAGACAAAATCTGACCGGAGGCTCTAATGTCGCAATCTATTAAATTATATACAATGGAGCCGATGATCGAAGCGGTCGTTGATTCGGCCTCACAAGAGCCAACCGGGTTTGAAAAGGAACACATGATTGACGGCAATCCTAATACGTATTGGAAATTTACTTCTAAAACAACAGTAACGATTGATATTGATTTGCAGTCTGCACAGGCTATTGATGCCGTTGGATTTTGGATTCATAATAATAGTCACGATTTCAAGACTGCCGGTTCCGACGGCCATTCTTACAAGTTCCAATATTCCGATGACATGTCATCATATACCGATGCGGCCGCACAGGAGGGGATTACCAACACGATTGGCAATCCAATATATATTAATGATATCACACAGGCCACGCATCGTTATTGGAGATTGCTTTTATACATGGACGCTGGCGCAACTAATCTGGCTGAATTATCATGGTTATTTTTCTTAACCGAACATGATCTCGGGCAAGGCGATGAATACCCGATAAATGACAGCTTCAATTATCATGGCCGATTATTAAAGGGTGCCGGTGGGCGAACTTTCTCTAAAGCAATCAACAGTTCAAAGCAAACGATGTATCGCCGCAATTTTGTTTTCAATAAATCAGCTAATTATACTGAACTGGAATCTGCAATTGAGAGCAGTCAGAATAGTCACCTGCCCATGATATTAAACCTCGATGGTGTCAATGTTGATGCTGTCCGATACATTGGCGATTTCAATATCAGTAATGTTGATCATAATCAATATCGGCCTCCGTGCCTATTTGAATCAATTCCGTTTATCCCTGATGGTGCAGTCTTATGAGTTTAATACCTCCGACATATTTCGAGGACTACTATCGGCGTGAAGGTCAAATCAATAACACTATCGTCAAATTAGTGCAGTTTGAAAATACTTATTATCTATCAGAAACCGATATGGATTTAGGCGCGGTGCATGTGCATGGACTACTCAAAAAAAGCTCTGGCATGAAAGAGGATATTAATGTCATGGCGAAGACTTGGAAAGTGTCACAGGTCAAATTGACATTCAACAACTTGCCATTTGTCGTCAATACTTCCGGCGTGAAACAAAGATTATCGGACCTGCTTTTTAATATCCGAGGTAGTAAGGCTATTATATATTTACAGGCAGGCAAAGATATCCCGACTGACATTGAAACTAATTGCTTGGAACGGTTTAAAGGAATTGTCGCTCTCGAACCTGCTTATGATGACGAACACCTTATCATTCAATTGACTGACAAAATGGTTTTTGATGATATCGTTATTCCGAATACGATCATGTCGAGCATCTACGCCGACACGCCATCAAAATATGCGAACGATCCGATTCCATTGGTCTACGGAAAGTTTACAATCTCAGGCGATGATACGAGTGACTTTGATTATACCGGAAAAGGGTTGGCAATTGGTGTCCCGACTGAAATTGCATTTCCGCCAAAGTGTGTTATCGCCGATCATGTCTTAAACGCAATCACAAGAATGCTTCTGGGTCTGGATGGTTTTGATGATCCGGCGATTTATGATTCACCGACATTGACTGCGGATGATTCATCGAGAGGAACGGCAACACCCGGCGCGACAGCAAAAGCATATATGTATGCATCAGACAATGACGACACTGATTATTCAAGCGCGGCGTATGCAAATCCAATTGACCCCGAAAATGCATGGGATCGTGACGATGCAACATTTGCAAAACTATATGATTCTTATGATGATAATGAGGTCATGATTGCCGAGGCGGTATTTCGTATAGTCAGTGGTGATACATTTTTGAATTTATTCTATGAGCGAGGCTCATATTTAAATATTCAAGGAAACTTGACAGTGTTTGCCGGTTGGATGTCGTCTATACATTTCATCCGCGTATATTTTGAAGGCATTGATGGTAGCGGATCATGTACTTTAATGAATATTACCGCTGACGGGACTTGGCAAACAGCAAGTGGGTCAGTTCTTACACCAACCGCTCTCACGCCTGACAGATATGAAGCAATTAGAGTTTCGGCATCTGTTGATTATCCAATAGAGGCCGATGGCGTTGCCGACAATTTTACTTCCGGTGTTGTCCAATTGTATGGATTACGGGCAAGATTATTATTCCGGCCCGGAAATTTCACCACTCCGGCAGAGAACCAATCAGCAGGCAGGATAGCACCCGATCATCGCGGTGCTATTTATATCCCGGCCAGTCCAGCGGCAACCCCGATGATATTAAAAACAATCGAGGCATTGGACACATCAATCTTCGTTGCTTGCGAAGGCTTAAAATACGACTCCGACATCACGGGCAGGTCGTCAAATTATGCCGATGGCGATGTTATCGAAGATCCGGCCGGTATCATTGAATGGTTATTACGGACTCAATTATCATACGTCGATGCTGACATTGATTTGACCAGCTTCATCGATGCGGAGAATACATCAGTTAAAATGAGAATGAATCTGCATAAAGCGAACAGGGCTAATATCCAAACGGTCATTAAAAAGATTTGCGAACAATCGACATTCACTTTCTTTATGTCGGCAGCAGGCAAGGCCAAGTTGATTCCGTTGAACGATCAGTGGCCGACAACAGCAAGGATTATAAAATTCAGTCAGCTCATTAAGGGCAAACTAAAAATAAGCAAATTATCCTCGATAGTTGAAACGCTGAATGTCAACAGTCGTTATCAGCAGGAATATGGGGGCACCTTCCGAGATTATGATACTTACACAAACACTAGAGCCGACGGCGTAATATATGACGCTGACTGGCCGAACATCGCCGGGGCATCGGCACAGCACGTCGCCCGGCATCTTATTAAGAAAATAGATGGCAGCGATTCAAACAGTGACGGTCTTTGGGCCAATGAACATTTTCAAATTGAAGTCGAAACATTTGGATTCATCAACTGCGATCTGCAAGTCGGTGATTGGATTGAATTAGAGGCGGCCAGTTTCGATGATCAGTTGCAAGCGGTATTTCTGACAGCACCATCTTGGGATGGTCAGCAATTTTTAATTACAAAGGTCATACAAAAGTTAGATTCAACATACATCAAAGCTATTCATTTATTTTATGACATGTAGGAGATATTATGGTGAAGGCAAAAAACAGTACAGTATCATTGAAAACGGTTAGATTAATAATCGGTATAGTTCTGGGTTTCATTGCTCTCGGAGGAATGTTCTTTGCGAGTAAAGCAGACATCAGAGACACGGTCGATACCGTTGTCACAAAAGAAATTAAAAATGACAACGAAAAAGATGAGGCTAAATTCTTTCCAAAAGAGGACGGCACCCGACTACAGGAACAAGTTGAATATAATGGTGAAAAGATCGACCAAGCCAATGACAAAATAAAAGATATCGATACCAAGATGGATCAACAATATAGATTGCTTATACAGATAAGTGCCAAACTTGATAATAATAAAGACAGTATATGATCGGAGTAATAGATGAAATTGAAAAAACACACGCCCGGACAAATATTGATGTTGATTACCATTGCGGTATTTTTCTTTGTTATGTGGGGCATATACCCGAGTGCCCAAGCGCAGATTATTGTACCACCTGATTCAATGATGATTGATAGCACGTGGAATTTTTTCAGCAGGGGTGGTGATACGACATTTGGACCGATTGGAATGGATTCAAACTCTATTCACGATGTTCTTAATGCTTATTTTGAGTTAATGACAACTGAACCAAGCCATCAAGAAGGGCTTCTTTTTTATGATAAGGACAATCACACTTTTGCTTTTTATAATGATGAATCAGATGTGACGTTGCAAGTTGGGCAGGAGTTCTGGATAAGAGTTCAGGCTGATGTTGCGATTGATAATGGAGAATTGGTTTATCAGACCGGAACAAATGCTCACATACCAACTATTGATTTAGCTCAAGCTGATGCTGTTGCCACGTCTTTAGTTATTGGTCTTGCTACACATGATATTGAATTAGGAACATTTGGGTATATTACAACCAACGGTATAATAAGGGACTTGAATACCGATGGTGCAACCGAAGGTGGACAAATATTTTTGTCTGAAATCACAGCTGGAATGTGGACAGAAACAAAACCCGGAAATGGTGACTTTATTGTTCCAGTTGGAACAATAGCAAATGCTCATATTTCTGAAGGGTCAATACTGGCAAATATAAACAGAGCGGTATTGGCAGAAGATATAAATCAAATTGATAGTGCAATTCAAATAACTTTAAAACCAGATGAGACTATTATTCACGATACCCTTGATGGTGCCACATATCAAACTCTTGCAGATTGGTGGAATACAACTCAATCAGCATATATAATATCTGGTGGCATAATGTCACAAGATGTAACCGATTCAACTAAGCTTGATGTAACCTCCGGGACAGCGGTGCTAAAGAAAACCAACTCAGATATTGGCGAGAATGTTTTCTTAAATTTTAGTGCCGGAGTTGATTTAGCAGTCACTGACTCTACTGATTTATGGTCTTATATTGACTATGATGGTGGAAGCCCGAGTATAAAATTAGCTGCTTTTAGCACTCTTGATTTTACGACTAAAGTTGCTTTGGGTAAAGTGTATCGAGAGGGTAACCACATGCATATCACGCAAGGCGGGCAAAATTTCTCTAATTACAGTCATAAAAATACGCTTAGATTATTTGAATTGTATAATTTACAAAGAGGTTTTGGTATAGTTACTGGCGCAGGCGCAAATGTTGATACAAATGATATTGATGTTACTGCCGGGGCTTATTATTTAGGGCACAATAGAAACGTAATAACATCTGTTGCGAGCTTCACTGATGGCATGGTTCAATATTGGGGTAATGGAGCCGGTAGTTTTACTAAGTTAGATACAAATATGTTAAATGATGTTCATTATGATGATGGTGACGGAACAAGAAGAACGTTGGTTTCTAACAAATTTAATATATTTTGGATTTATATGATGACAGATAACGAATTAGTCGCAATCTATGATTCCGTTACTGTTAGCGGAGGATACTCACTTGCTGGTGCGCTCGGTAAGGAGGTAGTCACGACTTTACCCGGCATTGTTGCCTCATCGGGAGTTTTTATTGCTAAGGTGATAGTTAAGCAAGGTGATGGAATTTATAGTATTGAATATCCTTGGACAACATCATTTGTAGGAGCGACCACGTCAGATCACGGCGCGCTGTCGGGGCTTGCTGATGATGATCATACACAATATTTAAAGGAATCTGATACCGCTGCTTTTGCTTCAACTATATTAGTTGATCCATCTTTTACGGGAACGCTAATTGCTGATTCAGCTCAGTTTGATGGCAATGTTGATATTGATAGTTTGGATGTAAATGGTGTAGCTGAAATTAATGGTATTTTAACAATGGGTGCTAATCTTGCAATGGGAACAAATGATATAACTGGAGTAGGTGATGCCACCGCAGTAAATCTTGTTGCGACAACTGGAATAATAATGAATGCAGTACAGTTGAATGATGGTGATAGTTTAAAAGGCGATGTGATTAAAGAAGGCGATGTAAAGAAATTTTGGACATCAGATAATAATGCAGTTGGGTATGATTCTACTTATGTAATTGATGAAAATAACGACACTGTTTTAATCTGTATTAATGACGGAGCTGGAGATATTACTTATGCAATTGGCTCAAATTTAACAAGTCAAACTTTTGGTGGTCCCGGTAAAACTGGAATTGATTCTGGTGATGCTATTATTATGGACGTCGATTCTCTGGTAATAAATTCTCATTTTGTTTACGGTGCCGCTGTTATTTCTGAAGCCGAGTTGGAAATATTAGATGGTGCTACAATAACAACAGACCAACTTAATAAAGTTATAGATACGGTTGCGGTTTGGGATAATGGGGCAATGGATTCAACTCATTTTGGTGATGCGACTATCGGTTGGGAAGATATAGATACCACTGGCTCAGCGGTAACTGATGTTGATACATTAGGCACAAAAATAGCGGCAGCACTTGCTGATAGAACAAATATACACGACACATTGAGTTATAATTTTAATTTAGCTGATCCTGATGGTCTTTACACTTTAGACCATGAATGGTGCTTTGATAAAGCCACAACGGATGCAATCACAATTGTAAGTTATAGTGTTTCATTAAATGCTGATCCTACAGACGAATTAGAATATTCAATTAAATGGGCTGATGCCTTAATAGGATTTGCAAGCGCGGCAGTAATAGATGATTCTGCGACGGTAGCGGGAGTAACAACGGTTGTAGCTGGTTTTGGTGATGCAACTGTTCCAGCGGGTAAGTGTTTATATATTTTATTTGATGCTGATCCCGACGATGATATAACGCAAGCAATATTTAAAATAAATTATACGGTGGACAAATGATTAAATATTTGATTTCATTATTATTATTATTCTCGATTGTTGGGGCAAAAGAACAATTTGGAAATACTTCCGTTAGTTATTTTGAGGGAGCTTATGACAATAACATGATATGGTGCAAGGTAACGTCTGGGGCAACTGACGGAACTTTAGACTCATTGGTAATATATGCTTGGGATGTATCGTCTCCCGATGAAGTTAAATTATCTTTTTATGGTGATGAGGGGGACGGGACACCGGGCACAGTTATGGATTCAACTGCCGAAGTAACATTAGGAGAAAGTGGAGCATGGATTCCATTGTCAGTAATTCAAGATATAAGATTCTTGGCAAGCACTGATTATTGGCTTAGTGCGCAATCTACGTCTGATGGTTTTAAAGTTAAATATGTTGAGGGTGTGGCTAATGAGACAAGAACTAATTTCATAACGCCCTTTGTCACTTGGCCAGTAAGTGCTGATGATGACGCAGGCCAAGCCGTTACTATCAGTTTTTACGCTGTTTACACTCCCGGTTATGAAACGGTCCTGTTGCCGAATGCCGAAGGAACATATGAGGTTGCTTGGAACTGCGGGATGACTGACTGTGACGATTTAGTTGATGAATGGCCTACGCATGACGGCGAGACAACAATTATGTCGTTGGCTGGCGCAACTTCGGACAAAAAAATATCACTTGGATTACAAAATTGGGTTGCCGATGCAGGAGAAAGTGCAGATGCTATTATTGATTCAGTTAGGGTGGTGGCTGTGATACAAACGGATAAACAAGCTGCAGGCAACTCAGCGAGAGCATTTTTATATGATGGGTCTAATATTGAATATGGCACACTTTATGAGACGACTGAGTTGCCCACAGCATATGATACTTTAGTCAATGAAATAATTGCTCATCCAACGGGGTCTTGGTCAGTGGCTAAAATAGATGCTTTGGAGGTTGGTATGGAAAGTGATGTTAGTTTTCATAGTTTTCAAAAATTAACTCAAATAAATGTAACGGTATATCATCATATTACAGCCGCAGTAAGTGGAAGTGTTGCGCGGGTGATAATAATACAATGAAATATTTAATATGCACATTAGTTTTCTTGATGGCGGTATCAACGCTTGGAGCCGACAGGAAAGCGACTGATTTTCCGGGAACATATTCAAGTTACGATGACCCCGGTGATGCACTGTATCATAATTTCCATCATAGGTTTCATATATCTCGGCGACCATCCAACTTAGTGAAAACGATTTCTGGTATAACATCATCTCAGTTTAGTTTAAATCTTGATTGGGATAATGACGATGCAAATATGATGGCTCAATTATTTGGAAGTCAAGGCGTTTGGTGGTGTCAAGATTTCCCCTCATTTTCTGTTCATACTCTTGACCGGCAGACATGGTTTACAGCTGATTCAACAAGAGTAATTGATTTCACTGAAAAACCACCACTGGGTGCTAACGACAGCACCAAAAATTCACATTGGATTGATACTTTAGTCAATGAGACAAATTATGATTTAGAACCGGGTCTACCATATAAAGGATATATCGTATTACAATATTTTAATGATCCAACTTGGATTCCCTTTTATCCTGACTCATTTTTCACGGTTAGGATTCCTAATACATGGGCGAACAATCTTTATACAACCAGTGAGGTCGCAACTGATAGTTTCAATTTATGGGACAACCCTCAAAATTTAGGATACTTCAATCCGACCCAAGAGGACAGTTTAGTTATTACCACTGGTGATACAATGCACGTTATTCAGCCAACTTATTCAACTGGTGACTGTTTGATTGACTGTGAGGGAGCTGATTTTGACAGCGACTATGACACGACCTTTGCTCATATTACTATTAACTCCGGTGGGGTTCTCAAGATGCACGGTGGGACAAGGATTAATGTTTTAGCAGTCGATAATAAAGGCACTATAACTATGACGGCCACAGATACAATTGCTGTTGCTCATGGAGTTGGATGGATTTATTATGTAGGATCATTTACCGGAGCAAAGAAAATGAGGGCTGTAAATTTAAGGGGCATTGATTTATGAAAAATTTATTAACTATATTAGTCGTAACATTATTTGCCTCAAGTGCAATGGCTGGACAAGTGGTTCTTGAACAGACCGATTTACCTTATGCCGTTAGCACCGGAGATACTATTACATTTAGTGATCCCAATGACACGATATATGTAGGAAGTGGGACTTTATTCTCTTTTGATAGTAAATCATATTATTACAATATTCTCTTGATGAACCAAGTCACTAATGTTGATGTCGATTTTGGTAATACGGTTATATATTTTGATACTGCCGCAACCACGACTCCATCGGATAGGGCTATTGGTATATTTATCAGAGGAGGCGATGGCTCTCATTTTCGAGGGGGGCATATTATATCAGATGAAGGTGATGGTGTGGATGTTAGCGAAAAAAAAATTGGCATCAATACTTACGGGTTGAACGATGTTACTTTTGATTCGGTTGGCGTAACTGTGGATGGACATGATGCTATTTGTGTATTTAACGAACAATCAGGGGTAAATAATGTTTTTCATGGTGGGACATGGACTAATAATAGCACAAGTTATTCAAGCAGAGAATCTTTTGCTGGTGGTAGTATAGCGATATATTTCGGGCAGGTGCAGGAAACTCCAGCTGCTGGAAAGTATAATTTAGAGTTACATAATGTTACTGTGGCGAGGACACCTCACGCCGGTATTTACATGAATGAAGCAAGGGTTTTTGTTGAAAACTGTAATATAGAGGTGGACGCTCAAAATGTTTATTGGGACACAACTACTAATAATATTTATTGGTATCCTTATGATGGTGGGACATATAAGTTCATGGATTCATCCAATTGTCCCGATACACTGGGAGTAAATTGCGATTCTATTACCGATTGTTTTTCAAAGGGTATCTGTCCAGTCGGAAAATCCTCAACAAATTGTTACGGAATATTTGTAAGCAGGATATATGCGGGAAGTAAAATACTTAATAATCACATTACATCAAGTCCTGACCACCAGGGCGGCAGGGGTATGAGTCTTGAAAATTGTACTGGAACTGAAACTGATTCAATCATTGTTTCCGGCAATTACATTGAAACGCACTATGGTCCTAATGGTGAGAGTCCCTTTGGTGAAACCAGAGTCTTTAGATTGCGTTCAATAGACGGCGGACATAGTGATTATATTGCTGTTAGGAATAATACGTTTATTGGAATCGCCGATACATCAAGCGCTACTACCGCAGTTGGCAGAACCGCCGCAGTATTACACTTTAACTTATTGCCAAATGATGTCGGTTATGGTCATGTCAGCATAGAAAATAATACTGTGATAGGAAGGGCGTTGACCGAGGGAACTGATACTCGTGCCATGAATGCCTCTATCTATCAGAGTTTCACTTCTGAGGCGCAGGTTCCGGTGACAATACAGAATAATCATTATATTAGTTCCAGTATTATTGTCAGGGGTTCCGACATAGAAAATGGGCTTCCTATCAAATTTATAACTTTTTATCAAGATACCCTGCAATTCATTGACACCACATCTGATTCTGGTATTGTTCACGATCCGGTAACGTGGTCAATGGGGTATTATAATTCCGATTCTCCTGATAATGTTGGAAGAGATTGTATCTACACAAATGGCGCGACTGATACAAATATTGTCTTTTCTGGGACGGGAGAGGCGGAACTTGCGTTACAATCAACCTTAGAAATATTGGTTCGGTCTAATGGTTCTCCGTTGTCCGGAGCAACCGTGACCGTCTGGAATAATTTAGCTGATACCTCAGTCGCGGCTGACACTTCTTTTCTTGCGACATCGGGCGTTGATGGAATTGCATCAGGGATATTTCAATATTGGTATGAATCAAATACAGCTACCGATACAACTAATTATAATCCAGCTTTAATCCAAGTTGTTTATAACGGTAAAACAATTTTCGACACTCTTGAGGTCAGTTGGGATACAAAAGCTGATACCGTTAATTTTGAAACCGAAGCGGCAATTATAAAAAAGATGAGGTTTAAAAAATGAAAAAGATATTATTAATATTCTTAATGTTAATTGCCTGCAATGTCGATGCACAGGTGGTCACGTTCAGCACTCCGATAGCTGCTGATTCTGGCGTTATATATATGGGGAAAGATAGTACCGCGTGGGATCAGGATCGATTAAAGATGACTCAGATATTTAAAGACGATGGAACGATCTTTGGTGCGGTCCCGACTCTTAGTGAGATTGGAGATCTGTTTGTAAAGATTTTCTATTGGCCGGTTGGATCGTCTGACTCTGAAACGATTGGAAGTGTGTATAAAACACCGTCCATATTAGATACGGCCGGATATGCCAGCGTTACCGTTTTTCTTGACTCTTTATTCCAGACAAGATTGCCAAGCGATACCGGCGACGGTGCATTTTTGTCTCAATTATTAAATGACATTGATAAAATCAGAGATTCGGTCCAGTATTTGATAACCGCTACGGGCTTTAGCACTCATAGTGCAGCAGACAATTGGACAACTGGCGGCCGTGAACTGTCAACACCTGCAAACTATAAGGCAGATGTTTCGGCATTGGCGACATCGGCGGCATTGGCAACAGTCGATGCAATTGTTGATTTGATTCTTACCTACACTGACGGCGATGGTAACGACGGTATAGATGCCAACATTGATTTGATTCGTGACTCGCTTCAATATTTAGTGACGGCGACCTCGTTGAGTTCATTGGGATTTGATCTTGATAGCGCAGACTTTACAAATGAAACATTCCCGACATGGCTGTTCACGACTGAATTTTTTAACTCCGCGCAAGGTACGGCGGCAGGCTTAGCAGCTACAGACATTTGGAATGTATTATTCAACACAGTTTTTGCGGATGGAACTATGGGCGACTCATTGACGAATGCATCTTATGTTCAGGGTGGGGCGGCAAACGTGGATTCGGCAATGATTTCTCGATTGCTTCATCGAATTGTATGGGGAACCACCAAGGCAACCGGTTCTGATTCATCGACTCTGGCTGAGCGTGATGTGACTGTCGCTTCATTTATTGCGGCATTAGATTCTGCCAATTTTGAACTTGAAGCATTTCGCGGTCCACACTTTAGCGATTCATATTGGGATTCATTAGCAAACCGATCTGACTCCGGCGCAACCGGAACTGATACGGCACAAATATTAGCAATGATGAATGATGAAAACTTTGCTCGAAATACTGATTCGTTATTGTTGGCAAACCGTATGGAGTTGGCTGCTGAGTTTGGTGACTCAGTTTGGAGTAAATTATTAAATGGATATACCGCTATCCCCGGATCAGCGGCTGATGTTTTGCTTGATAGTTTAGATGCCCTCGTATCAACAGCAGGCGGTGTTGCATCAATATCTAATAGTGACAAAGGAGATATTGCCGATAGTGTATTCTTTAAATTGGTAACTGATACCGGCAACGCTTCTTTCTTTGGCGCATTGTATCGTGCAGTATTGGGATGCAGCTCTGGCAATGGCGCTTTCACAATTAATTATTATGTCATTGATAGTTCCAACGGTGGCACCGATCCAGTTCAGCAGGCTCCGGTCTGGGCGAATAACTATGCGCAGACGGCCGTTCCTTATTTTGATTTAACAGATAATAACGGATTGGCTCAATTCAATCTGGATGCTGCCTCTTGGGTGTTCTTTCATACGGCGGCAGGCTTAGCGCCATACCTTGACAGCAATGTCGTCTCAGGAGTTTTCACAGATACAATATGGACTTATACCAGCAATGCTAACAAGGCGGTCGTTTATGGAACGCTGATTGATCCGCGTGGTCAACGATATGATAGTGCATTGGTCATGTTCCGATTGGTTGCCGTACCCGAGGATAGTTTGCTGACCTTTCACGATTCATTGGTGATGCAGGAAATCACTTACGATACCGCCGATGTCAATGGTCAGTTTGAGATCCCGATATATGCAAATGAAAATCTATCCGATACCAGTTATTACAGGGTAAGGTTCCAAGATAAGCTCGGAAACTATATTGATAAATATGCTTGGAACGTCTGGGTCAATGATACGAGCCAGGTTGCCTTTGATGCACTCGGAAGATGGAGGGACTAATGAACTGTCACGAATGTAAAAAACAAAAACAAATTCAAAAATTTATTGAATATGCTGACAGGTGGTGGGGTATATATTATAAATATGGAGGTAACTCGATTAATGGCATTGATTGTTCTGCCTTTGTCTGCAATGTTCTGCGGTCTATGGGGTTCATTCATCAGGGGAGAGATTATAATGTTCAGATGCTTTGGGATAAATTCAGCACCGAGGATAAAAATATATCACACGAGCCGTCCCGGGGAGCAATGGTCTTTTGGTTTGAAGGCGGCGTGCCGGTTCATATCGGGATATGCATTGACGAGGAAACCACAATTCAGGCAGCGCGGGGAAATTCTGATATCATTGATGAGGAGGCGGCCATCGAGAATAATGCCTTTGTTGATTTTGTGCCATTAAATTATAGGACGGATCGAAACACTCGATTCATAAATCTATTCAAATGATCTGGCGTATGATCGCTGACCCGGTGAAAAGGGTATTGATATTTCTGACAGTTGGTATTTTTATCTGTCTGTCAATTTATCTCTGGTTTGAAACCGGGCGGTTGCGTTTTGAAGCTGAATATTATAAGATTGAATATGAGAACTGTATAAACCAGAAAGGAGAATAACGATGGAAAACTTTCAAGCGTTACTTGGAATGGTGGGCGGGGGGTTGATAGTCCCATTCATCCAATGGCTGAAAGGAAAAATATCAGACTTGCCGTTTGTATTTTTCCTTATTTCAAACGGGTTGGCAATCGGGTTCGGTTTCCTGTTGGACTATTTTTTGATAACAGGACTTGACCCACAGACAATAGTTATGACATCATTGGCTATCATAGGAACAACCGCACAGGGTGTTCACGCTGTTGTCAAAACCAAAGCTAAATTAAATGGAGGTACTTAATGTTCAGAATATTAATATTTTCAATTATCGTAATGATGCTACTGACCTGCAATATTCAGGCGGCCGATGCCGTTGGCGCAATCGGCTTGTCATTTAATCAGTATGCGGAAGATCCCGGGTTCGGTGTCTTGATTGGTACGGAATTTGACATTGATACGACCCTGAATTTAAAGGGGCGATTTCTATATGTCAAAACGAATTGGGGATTCGCCCTTGATAAAATGACATTGGATGGAATCAATTACTATGATTTACCGATTTGGGACTTGAGACTCGGCCTGCATACCGGCGGGACATATGAAACACAAACCGGAAACGTCGGGTTTGTCGGCGGTCTTGAATTACGAAAGCATATCGGCCTTAATTTAGGAATGGTAAAATTGAATGAAATGTTCGCAAGTGGCGATGTTCTTTTCCGTGACGGGAATCCATATAGCTATTTTGTAATAACCATTGGAGCCGTTCTGCGGCTTTAGTGTTTTCGTAACTCCTTATCGGTGCCCGGTCGCAATAATGTGGCCGGGTTTTTTAATATATATAGTTCAAGCGGGGGCATAGACTGACGTGGCGAACTCCCGATTATGCGCCCGGATATAAACATATTTGCAAAAGGGTCGAGAATAGGGCTGAGAGGCCGCTGACGGACGCAGGTTTTTTTATTTTTTTTCGCTTGACAAATATTCAAACATTGATTATCCTCGTATTAGCATGTTAATATATCAATCAAATTATGGCGGGAAAGCTGAAACAGGTTTCAAGGTAATAAAGGTAGTCGCCCGACGGGGTCGGAGAAAAAACCTTAACTGCAACCGCTCCTTATATGATGTTGCAGACCTATTAGCTACCGTGCTTATCCCGCCGACAGATTGCTGTGATCCGGGCAATGGTTAGCTCTTAACATGCTGCTGACTTGCGTCCGGTGATCGGCTGAATCGAGCTGATTATGACCCAAAATCAAAACAATAACCTTGAAGAATACGAACGTCTGGGGAAAATCTACCCCGGCATTGTCGCTTGGGGTAAGATGATGCACACCAAGAAAATATATATCACCCGGCAATTGCAGATGGCCGAAGAGGAGAAGGCACCGAGAGACACGACATGTCTCAGCCGCAGACTCGGCAAGGTCAGTTTTAAATTATTCAAAGATGCTGTCAGGCCAATCAGGAAACAGTTAGAACAACTGGCCGATGATCCTGACGACGTGCTGAAAGAGGGGGAATGATATGTGGTACAAATTAGCTTCTGGGGTGTTTTGGGTAATGTCAGTCATTTTTCTTTATTTAAAATCTTTAGATTTGGCAATCTATAATATTCTTGTGGCAATTTATTTTGATAATAAGGCCACCAAATGAACGCACACGACCTTAATCATTTAATCGGTTGCTACGCACTGGCAATGACCTTCGGGGCGTTGAAAGAGGGGGAATGATGCTATTAAAATGGGTTTATTTGGAGGCCGGTGATACCATTAAAGATGTTAGAAATTGGTGTAGCGAAAATAAATATATTTTTGAGCATGATTACAAAGGCAAGAAATATTCATTAGAACAGCTTTCATCTTGGTTGCCAGTAATGGCCGGATTCACAATAGATGAATTACACAAAAAGAATGGTTATCTATTAATACCAGAAATAGACGATCAAGCTTTCGGTATAGAAAGAATGAATGTTTTGGCTGTTAAAATTGTTAATAAGTTGCGTGATAAAAAATTAATTACCAACCATAATGACGTTATTTCGGCCGAACATGAAGCCAAAGCAGTTATTTGGGGTTTTGTTGAGCTGGGTGAATGTCCTGTTTGTGAATCATGGAAAGAGATGTGTGGTTTTGGAGGTGTTGCTTTATGAACGCACACAACCTTAATCATTTAATCGGTTGCTACGCACTGGCAATGACCTTCGGGGCGTTGAAATGGAATCGCTT
>Ga0075125_10000212_pt1 | contig 25068 bp, 24 predicted proteins | sample AntAceMetag02UKN_FD_69810 | JGI IMG/M metagenome (GOLD analysis project Ga0075125, IMG submission 69810) | Saline lake microbial communities from Ace Lake, Antarctica - Antarctic Ace Lake Metagenome 02UKN | ecosystem: Environmental > Aquatic > Non-marine Saline and Alkaline > Saline | place... | reverse complement strand
GAAGTATCAGTACTAGGTTCAGCAGAAAAACTTACTAGTTATAATAAAGGTATTACTGCAAATGTTACTTTAGAGTCAACCACAGTAAGGGTTACTGATAAAAACGTTACTATGAATGTAAATGTTTTAGGGACAACAACAAGAATTACTAGTAAAAATGTAATCTCGAATAGTGCTACAACTGGAACACTATTAACGAATGTTAATAAAAGTAATACTTCGGAAGTATCAGTACTAGGTTCAGTAGAAAAACTTACTGATTACAATAAAGGTATTACTGCAAACGTTACTTTAGAGTCAATCATAGGAAAGATTATTAATAAAAACATCACCACGAATGTAGATGTTGCAGGTACAGTATTAACAAATGTTAATAAAAATATAATTTCAAGTAGTCTTGTAAATGGAACATTACTAACAATTGTTAATAAAAACATTACCGCAAATGTAGATGTTACTGGAACAATGGCTAAAGCTATTAAAGATATAATTTCATCAACTGAAGTTGCAGGAACATTATTAACACACGTTAATAAAAATATTATTTCAAATAGCAGTACCACTAGTAATATTAACAAAGAAATAAGTAAAAATATTTTGGGAAGTAATGTAGTAAGTGGGGTATTAAGTAAAGAAATAAATAAGAGTATAGTAGCTAATATTTTAGTTGAGGCTTCTATACCAATAAAATTAGTTTCTTACTTAAAAGATATTGTTGGGAATTCTATCGTTGTATCTACTGTAACTAAGAATTCATTGAAAAATACTCAGTCAAATTCAGAAGTTATAGGAGCAGTAAATAAAACAATACCTAAAACTTTATTAACAAATGTTAATGTTGTAGGGAGCATAGATGCTTTATCCGGTGGAGCTAAATCAGTAACGAGTAATACTTTAGTAAGTAGTACTGTAGGAAGAGTTATAACTAAATCAATACAGACTACCACTAATATATCAGCAAGTGTAATAAAGGGTAGAGAAGAGTCCTATCTTTCAAATACAGATATTAGTGCAGAAATTAGTAGGGTTACATATAAAAATATAACTTCTAATATTGTTGTGGTATCTACTGTTCAAAAAGCTATTATTAAGTTACCAGATGCTCTAACAAATATTTTGGGTAATATTACTCGAACTACCTATAAAACATTAACTTCATATATTAATATTGATGGAAGAATACCAAGAGCTAGAGTTAAAGAAATTACAGCAACTACAACTGTTTCAGGAGAGTTATATAGGGTAAAGTTAAAAGAAGTAACAAGTACTGTTTCAGTCATACCCATTGTAGGTAAAAATGTCACCCATAATTTAATTGCTGAAATAGAAGTTGAAGGTTCAGTTATAATAGTAGTTAATAAGAATATAACAGCTAATAGTAATATTGGAGACTATATAGAGTACCTTGCAGAAACAATTTTTTACCAGTGTTTTGTATCAGGTGTAGAAAGACTACCTACGTTATCACTTTCAGAAAGAATACCCGTAATGTCAGTAACAACTATTCCAGAAAATGAAGAGGTGATTTGATTGGCTTTGGGAGGAAATACCGTTAGATTAACAGCAGAATTTAAAACGTTTGAGGATGTATATGCAGACCCTACAAGTATTACTTTGAAAATTTATACCAGATACCATGAGCAAGTAGGGAGTACAATAAGCATAATATCAACCCATAAAATAAGTACAGGTATTTATAAATACGATTATACTATACCTTTAGGCTATAATGAACTTTCCTATGAATTTTCTGGGACATTAGAGGGTAGTGTAGTATTAGGTAGAAGTGAAATAGATGTTACGTGGACTTAATGCAGAATTTATTGTGAGGTAGCATATGGCGTTAATGAAAATTACAGAATTAACCAATGTAGTATATGATTTTTGTGCTATGTATTCAGGGATAAAGTTGTTTCTTTACCAAGAGCAGTTTAGTAAAAGATTAATAAGGTCTTTACTAGAAAATGATGGTGAAGAATTGACAGCCTTGTTCTCAAGGCAAATAGGAAAATCGGAAACAGTTGCTGTTACTGTAGGTGGGGTAATGATATTCCTTCCCTACCTTGCAACTTTGCCAATGTTTAAAGAAGATAAAAGAATTATGCGATTTGAAGATGGTGTGTGGGTAGGTATATTCGCTCCTTCATTAAGACAATCACAAATTACCTTCAATCGAATAAGAGCAAGGCTACAGAGTAAGACGTGTAAGAAAATATTACAAGACCCCGAATTTAATTTGTATTTTACAACGAGTAATGGTCAGACTTGTTCTTTGTCAAATGGATCTTGGGCAACTTCATTATCTGCATCCGAAAATAGTAATATTGAGGGTGAAAGTTTAAAGCTTATTATAATAGAAGAAGCCCAGGATGTATCTGACTTTAAGATTAAGAAATGCTTAACTTATGATACTAGAATTCTTATGAGTAACGGAGAATATTTAGATATTGAAACTTTAGTTAAACAGAAAAAGGGTGAAGTAGTACTTTTTAATTCTAGTATGAATTATCTTACTTCTAAAACTCCCGTAGAGTTTTACGATAATGGAAAGCAAGAAGTGTACAAGTTAAAACTGAACAATGGAGATACTATTGAAGCCACTTTAAATCACCAATTTTACACCTATAGTAAAAATACCAAAAAAGGAGGACCTAAATTCAGGACTGTAAAAGATATAATAGATAGTTTCGATAAATATTCTTCTTTAAGGATTGGAGTTCCTGATATTTTACCTTATTTTGCACAAGAACAAGAAAATGATTATGAAAAAGGTTTGATACTAGGTTATTTTTTAGGTGATGGTTGTTTAGTAGGAACACCTCATTTTATAGGTGATTTATCAACAAATAAAAGACTTATAGAAATTATTAAAAAAGTTTTTGGTGAAAATGTATATATGACAGAGTGTAATTACAATCCAAGCAATGGTATGCAGGAAGTTTGTTTTTCTACACCTACAAATTGTAAAAACAGTAACCCACTTACAGTGTGGTTTAGAGAAATAGGAATGCACAATGTAACAGGTGTTAATAAATGTTTACCTGATAAATTGTACTCAAAATCTTTCTATACAGGGGTTATTGAGGGATTGATAGAGACTGATGGTTGTGTTGCAGATTGCTACAATAAACCTCATATATCATTTGCAAATATATCAGAGAAACTTGTAAAACAGTTAAAGGATGTATACTTAAAATTTGGGATACATACTACTATGTTTAGTAGAGAAAATAACAAAGGATTAAGTATTAATGCAAAAATAATACACATAATAACCCTAAAATCAGTTTTAGATTTAAACAGGTTTGGGAATAATATTAAATTGTTTAAAAAACAACATTTATTAGATGAAGCACTTAATAAAATACAAAATAGAGTTACTAGGAATAAATCTAAACATTATAGTAATAATATAAGATTTTATAAAGTTACTTCTTGTGTCAGTTCGGGAGTTAAGCATACTTATTGTTTAAAAACTGAGGGAAGAAATTTTATAGCAAATAACATGATTAGTTCTAACAGCATCATGCCTATGGGAGCATTTTATAATGCAAGTATAGCTAAGATAGGAACTTCTTCAACCTATAAGGGCGACTTCTTTAATTCAATCGATAGAAATAAAAAGTTCTTTGACAATGGACAGTTACACTTAAAGAATCATTATGAGTTTGATTACAAAATAGGGTGTAAATATAATCCTTCATATGCTAAATACATAGAGGGAGAGAAGTTCAGATATGGGGAACATTCAGATGAGTTTAGAATGTCTTACAAACTAGAATGGTTGTTTGAAAGAGGTTCTTTCATAGATGATGTTCTAAGATATGAACGAGATAATGGTGACCCAACGAAAGAATTAGAAGAATATAATAGACTAAATAGCCATGTAGTAGGTATAGATGTTGCAGCTAAAACAGATAGTACAATTATAACAGTTGTTAAAGTAGACTGGGATAACCCTGTCATAGATGAAGGTCGGTACAATGAAGAGACAAATGAGATGGAAATCTTCAAAGCCTATTATACAGATATTGTTTGTTGGAAAGAGATTTTCGGTGAAGATTATGAAGCACAATATCATATATGCATGGATTTCTTCAAAAACTTTAATATTGTAAGGTTAGTAATTGACTCGACAAAAGAAGCTTCACTTGCAGATAGGTTTAAAGCCAATGTTCCTTTTGAGGTAATTCCTTTTGTGTTTAGTACTCAATCTAAGTCTGATATGTACAAGTATTTAGATGGAGAAATTAAGTCCAAAAGGTCAATGTTCCCAAGAGGAGAAATGACAGTAAGAACCAGAGAGTACACACAATTTCTAAGCCAGATGGGAGATTTGCAGAAGAACTATAAAGGCGCAGTAATGCAAGTTTGTCACCCACCAAACAGAGGAGCTCATGACGATTATCCAGACAGTTATGCTTTAGCTGTGTATGGAACAAAAGACCAAACTGATACAGTAGTAGTTGAGACTGAGAAGGAAAATATAATAATGAAAAAGAAACAAAGTAGATTTTATACTTCAAGAAATAAAATAACAGCGAAACGGAGGTAGTCTAATTGAGTGAATTAATGGCATTTAACAGAAGAAATTATAACAGTGTGATAAGTGGTGCTTTGTTATCTGTGAACGGAAATCTTTCTCCAGAAGATTTAGCCAGAATAGAATCAATAAGAACAGCTTGGAATTTCTATGATGGTTTCCATTGGGAGAATATTACTGATACTGATAGACCACAGATAACACATAATTATTGTAGGTCGTTTATTAACAAGTTTGTAGCTTTTGAATTTGGTAAAGGGTTTGTTGTTGAACCTCATGCAGAAGCAGCAGAATTTGAAATTGATGATGAAGGAAGAAATACTTTCGATTATCTTGATGATGTATGGGATGATAATTTAAGAGAAACTCTTTGTTTAGAGATAGGGCAGATGAAAGCAATAACAGGAGATGCTTGGGTACAAGTGAGATACTCTACTCCAGATGAAATTGATGACCCGTATGAAAAGTACCCAAACGGTAGAATAAGAATAATGGTTATTCCAACTCATGTTGCGTTCCCATTCTATGACCAGCATGATAAGGATAAACTTATAAAACTAATTATTCAATACCCTATTGATAGAGAAGAAGAGAATTTCTTTGGAAGTTCAAAAGTGCAGAAAATAATTTACCAGCAAGAATGGACCAAAGATAGAATAATAATTAAAGAGGGTGAAGCAGTAGTTCTTAATATTGAAAACAAATATGGTATTATACCATTTATTCAAATGAAGAATTACACAGTAGCAGGTAGGAGTGAAGGACTAGGTGACCTAGAAGACTTAATTCCGTTGAATGTGGAACTTAATACAAAGGTATCTGATATTTCAGAAATAATAGAATATCATGCAGCTCCAATTACAATAGTTTTCGGTGCAAAAATAAGTAACCTTGAAAAAGGCGTAAATAAAGTATGGGGTGGATTACCTAAAGATGCCAAAGTACAGAACCTAGCTTTAGAGTCAGATTTAACGGCCGCTGTAAATTACATTGATGAACTCAAACAAACTATGTATGAAGTAGGGGGAGTTCCAGAGGGAGCATTAGGAGGAACACAATCAATAAGTAACACTTCTGGTGTAGCTTTGCAGTTTGTTAATATGCCCATCATAGAAAGAACAAGAGTAAAAAGATTGGGAAGTAAAGTAGGACTGGAACAAGTAAATGCTTTGATATTACTTATTTCATTAAAAGAAGGACTTGTGAGTAGACCAGAAAAAATGAAACCAGCAGTATTTTATCATAATGAGGTAAGTCTTCCAGATACTTTGCCAAAAGATAACATAATTGAGTTACAGCAAATTGGTGAAGAAATGAACCTAGGATTAGAAGATAGAATGGGAGCAATGAAGAGATTAAATAAAGAGAACATAGAAACTAAAATTAAAGCAATAGACAAGGATAGAAAAGAACATGAAGAAATTTATACGTCCTCAAAAGAAAAACAATTAAATAGTGGACTAAAAAATGGTGAAAGTTCTATTGAAGCAACAAGAAAAGAAATAAAGGGAGCAAATAAAGCGGGTAAGGTTTAGCAACTAACTCAGAAAGCACTTATCAAAAAAAGATATATGTGGTAAATTTAAACTAAGATTACTAGGAGGTAGAAGTATATTATGAAGAAATCATGTCTATTAAACGGAAAAACTATCAAAGGTATTATCGGGAAATTAATTTTAAAAGTTTATGCAGAAGAAGTAGGGGGAACACCACCAGTTGTGCCAGTAGTACCGCCAGTAGTACCGCCAGTTGTACCACCAGTAACACCACCTGCAGGTACTGAACCACCGCCAATTAGTGTAAACTATGAAGATTTAATTGCAAAAGCAAGAACTGAGGAAAAGAATAAGCTCTACCCACAACTAACAGAGTTGAAAGGGAAAATACAGGAAATGACTGATAAGAATAACCAGAACTTGATTAAAATTCAAGAGAAGGAAATTCTAGTTGCTAGTTTAGAAACTCAGTTAAAAGATGTACGCTCCGGTTCAACTAAATCTGAGTCAGAACAGGTTACTAAACTTCTTAAAGATGTTGAAGCTCTCACAGGTAAACTTAAAATTGCAGAAGAAACCGCAACAAAAAATACGGCAGATGTAACAGCTATTGAAGATAAAATAAAATCTGAATATGAAATTAAGTTATACCGAGAAACTAAACTTCGTGAAGAGGGAGAGACATTAATTCCTGAACTTGTAATGGGATTAACCAAGGAAGAAATTGATGCTTCTATAGTAATTGCAAAAACCAGATATACAGACATAGTGGGAAAAGCAGGAAAAGTTCCTCCAACAAAAGTTCCTCCAGCAAATGTAAGTACATCTAAAATGGATTTAAAAAATATAAAGCCTCAAGATATAAAAGATATGAGTAGAGAAGAATATGCCGAATTCAGAAAGAAGATAGGCATGGGAAAGTAAATATTAAATTGGAGGTATGAAGATGAAAATAAGATTTTTAAATTCAATATTCAGTAAATTTATCATGAAGGCTCACGCAACAAGTTTTATGACTACTACTGATGGTGTATCAGGTGCTTTGGATGGTCATACAGCAGGTACGTTCAGTGAGTCCGTTAAGACAGTTTACTCGAAAGAAATTGAGTTTCAGGCATTACCTATTATGAGATTTCTTCAATTCACAGATATTAAAACTGAGCTAGGTGTAGAGCCTGGACTTACAATTAATATGCTTGTGTATGACAATCTTACACAGGGTGGAACATTAACAGAGGGAACTCGTATTGAGACTAAAGCTTTAAGCGGTAGCTTGACACCTATCACTGTTCTTGAAAAGGGTAATGGAGTTACAGTTTCACAGTTGTTAATCGTTGCTTCTTTTGATAGTGTTATGGGTTCTGCAGCAATATTACTTGCAAGGGATTACGCTTTAGTTCTTGATACTGATTTAAGGGATGTTGCATTGACAGGTACAAATGTTGTTTATGCAAAAACAAGCACAGGAACAGTTATTTCTTCAAGAGCAACATTGGATGTTACTTGTACTTTTAAAGTGTCCACTGTTAAAGATGCTATTGAAGTTCTTGCTACAAACAATGCAACAAAATTCAATTTTGGGTTCTGGATTTGTTTTGTTCACCCTTATAGTGGGGGCATTGCGGCGTAAGTCGTGAAGGAATAATTTTGGCGAAATCAGGGGACGCTAAGTATATCAAATCACGTATATACGCCAATCCTGAGAGAAGGTTGATGACACTAGATAAAACATTGAACATATGTTACTCTTATATAAAACAAGATAGGAGAAAATATATGAATGAATTACAGAAAGAAGTATTGATAGGGTGTTGTTTAGGTGATATAGCAATACATAATGTTTCAAGTACAAGTACAAGGTTTCAAATTACTCATTGCTTGAAACAAAAAAACTATGTAACACATAAATATAAAATATTTAAAAATTTATGTGGTTCTCCACCTAAAGAGAAAGATAGAAAATATCCAGTATGGTATTTTAACACACTATCTTCTAGTAATTTAAAAGAAATACTTTCAATGTTTTGGAGTGGGAATGTAAGAGGAGTTCCTCATAATGTAGTAGATTTAGTTACCGAGAGAAGCTTAGCCTATTGGTTTATGGATGATGGCGGTTGTGAGTATGTAAGCATAACACCTAGACTGAAAACAAGAAATTCAGTAATAATATTATCCACAGATAGGTACAAGGAAAGTGAAGTGGATTTACTAATAGATATGCTAGACATAAAGTTTGGAATAATATCTAAAAAGAAAAATAGTAAATCTATGAAGCAGAGAATTAAGATTTATATCGGTACTGAGTTTACACAAAAGTTTTTGAATATTATTGAGCCTTTTATAATTCCGTCAATGAGATATAAGATAAAAAGACCTTATACCATTGATAAACCAAATACCCTTGCAACGACTATGGGCTGAAGTATCCTTGAAAAGGGGATAGTGATATAGTCTGAACATCGTAAGAAATTACGAGAGAGAAACTCGAAGGAGTGAACAACCTTCAACGAAGTAGTTTCTCCGCCAAGTTAAAACTTGGTCAGTACCTCTCAAGAGGGAAAGTAACAGTTTGCATCAGTCACGTGGTTTAAGAGATGATTCAGCATGGATTGAAGCTTCCAAATATGGTGCTCCAGAGCAGTTGTTTAATGGTGAGATTGGTAAAATTGATGATACAAGATTTATTGAAACTACTCTTATGCGTAATGGTGCTGTTGGTGCTGCTGACCCTGCATATCTAGCTGCTCTTGTAAATGCTGCTGTTGGTTCAGTTGACGTATTTCAGTCAGTAATTTTCGGTGAAGCTTATTTTGGATTAGCTGTTGCCCTCCCTGTTGAGTTAAGAGATAATGGCGTAGTAGATTTCGGAAGAGAAAGAGGTTTAGCTTGGTATGCAATTTGGGGCACAGCTAAGTTACACGATGATTATGGAGTAGTTATTGAAACTACTTAATGACCACACAATGAAAGGAAGGAGGATTAACATATGTTAAGTTCAAAACAAGTCAGAAGTATTTCTGATAATGTAGTTGCATTCATGGAATGGATGCAAGGAGTAGAGAGTGGATTGTTAGGTACTGGATTAAAGTTCGTGATTGACCCTACGACAACTACCAGAGCAACAACATCTGCTACTTGGACAAGACGAGTAACTATAAAATTAACAGATGAAAACGGGAATGTGTGTACTTGGTTTAATGATGCAATAGCTTCTGGTGTTACAATTGGTGAAACATCAGAAGTAGGAACAGCTACTATACCAAGCACTACATTAACGTTTGTTAATGGTGAAGCTAGTGTAGTAATAACAGGTGATGCAGTTCTATGGTCAGATGGAACTAAACAAGCTGAGACAGCCACAGTTTTAGTAGGAGTAAATCAAGTTGAGACTATTACCATAACTAATCAGTGTACGTGTAATGGTTCTCTGAAAATAACTGTGACTGCCGTAGCTTTAGGTACAAGTTCACCTCATTCTTTGTATGTCCCATTAACTTCTGCGGTCCATACAACTCCAACTTTGGTTGCTTCTGCAATCAGAACAGCTTTAAATGCTGATGCAACAATAACAGGAGCATTTACAATAGATGCCACTGTGGATGCGAATGTTGTATTAACAACTGTTAATAAGTTAGCTCCGGATAATGCTTTAGAAATTGCAATTGCAACAAGTACAGGAATTACAGTAGGAAGTTCTACTGATGCTTTAGGTGGTGCAGTAGGAACAGCACAAGTAGAAACAATGTCTGTCACCAACCATGTAAGTGGTACTGCTGGAACTATGGTATTTACCCTTACATCTGATAGTGTAGTGGGTTCACCTTTAGCTGTTAATATTCCAATTCTTACAGCAGCGAATAGTGCTACTAAAGTTGCCGTTGTGATAATGAACGCCTTAAAAACAGTTAGTGCAATAACTGATTGGTACACAATTACAACAAGTACGGCTGACGTTATTTTAACTGCAAATGCTAAAATCGCAGATGATGTAACATTGTCATTAGATTTAACAAATGCTGATGATACAGGTGTAACAGTTGGTGCTTCAACTAGTACAACTCCGGGTGTACTAGCAATAAATCAGAAAGAAAGTATTGCCGTAACAGCAGTAGCCACAAATAGTGGAACAGTTAAAGTTGTTGTTACTTCGGCTAATATGTCAGGATCTCCAAATACTACTTACGTTGATTTAGTAGCGGGAGATACTATTACAGGAGTAATTGATAAATTAGTTATTGCGTTAAATTCAGATGTTATTATTGCGGCTTTTGCTATTACAGAAAGAGTTGGGACTTCTTTAGTATTTACTACTTTAACACCTGCAGGTACAGATGCAACTTTAGCACTTGCTATTACCATAGCTAGTGGTGTAACCGCAGGAGTATCAACAAATACATTAGCTGGTATTATAGGTAGTGTTACAACATCAGGAAACTGTACTGCAACTGTTACATCTGCTCTCGGTAGTGCAACGGGTGCTGTAACTGTAGCTGTTTTAGAAGGAGATACCGCAAGTGATGTAGCAACAAAAATAAGAGCTGCATTTAATTTGGACTCTGATATAACAGATTACTATACAGTAGGTGGGACAGGAGTGTTAGTTTCCTTAACAACTATTGAAGCTTTAGCGGCAGATGATACATTAAACATTGCATTAATTGATGGTACATCAGCAGGTGTAATAACTGCTGAAACATCAGCAGATACAACAGATGGTGTAGTAGCTGAAACTAATACTCTAACTGTTGCACAAGCAACAATTCAAGAGTCTACTGTAGCAGGGGTAACAAGTGTTGAAACTATAGTGTAATAATATTTACTGGGGTGAAGTGTAAGTGCTTCACTCCCAGATAATGAGGAGGGTGACAATTATCAGTAAATTTAATAGAAAAAATAAGTCGGAAGACGTAGAAGAAGTTATCGCAGAAGTAGTAATAGAAAATAAAGAAGAAGAGGTGAGTGAAGACATGGGAGATGAAAAGAGAAAAGGTGCAATCACTACAACAGATATGTGGGCTGAAAAACCTGTTCAACCTGACCCGAAAGATTTAGCACAGATTGTGGTAGAAGATGCACCAAATAAAGAACCACTTTTCCGTGTACTTCCCAAAAAAAATCATAAGTGTCACATAGGTGGTACTTGGTATTACTTCGTTAAAGATGAAAGCCAAAAAGTGAACAAAGAAATTAAAGATATGCTTATAAGAGAAAATTTGTTAAGACCTTTATAGAAAAGGGGTGGTATGAGTGGAGGTATCAGCATTAGTAACAATGATTAAAGAGAGTATGCTTGTAGATATGGCTGGAACTTATGACCCTGAATTTGGGGAAATGTCAGATAGTCATATTACTAGTGTCATTACTTTAGTTGGATTAAAACTTCCTGTTCCTATAAGTGGGACAACCATACCTGAGGGAAAAGAATATTATATTTCTCTTTTAGCAAAAAGAGATTTATATATAACTTTATCAACTAGGACAGCACCACTTTATGAAATAGAAGCTGATGGAGTAAAAACAAAAAAGAATATAAGATTTGACCATTATTATAACTTAATCAAATCTTTAAACTATATAATAAAAATGGAGGACCCTTCCGCAGTATTAAGTTCAGGTGCTCAAGAAGGTGTGACTGTAGCAGAAGTAACAACCAGTAACAGATATTTCTCGACTAGAAATTACAATTTGTCTGATAATCAAAGTGCTGCAAGTATGGCATTTAGTTTAGTGGATAATACAGATACTGAAATAGAAATATCTTGGGATAAGTTCGATTTAACAGTTGCTAAGTTTACTAAATATGCTTTGTATATGAGTACTACAGAATCGGTATATGATAAATATTTAGTGAATGATACCTCATTGACATATGCAGAAGGTGTAGTAGTTGACTCAGCAGAGTTGGTTGTTACAATTAGAAACCTACATAAGAATTTTTATAAGATTGAAAATTTAGTGTCAGGAACTACATACTATTTAGCATTATTTTTTGTTGATTGGTATGGTAAGTTCACTGTTAGTGAATTAACAGTTATTACTGACTAGAGGGGAGAATGTATGCAATTTACTGATGCAGATAAACAATATTTTGAAGATGTTCATAAAGAAGTATTTCAATTTCAAGGAGATAATTGTATAAATTATTATCCTTTTACTACTTCGTTAACTAGTGGAAATCCTTATACTGAGGAAAAAGTAAAAACTTATGGTGTAGCTAAATCGTTATTTGGTAAAGCATTACATTATCCTAAAATTACTCAGTTATCGGGTGTAGGTGTGACCCATAAAGTTATCATCTTGTTTAGAATTCCTTATTATTCTGTTAAGTTAAATGAACTACATGAGGTTTCTATACCAGAATTAATAAAGGGAAAGATTACATATGCTTCAAAAACTTATCGTATTGTTAATATATTGAAGGTTGCATTTGTACAAGACATACCAACTTTTTATATGTTTGAGTGTAGGGATGTGAAGTAACTATGATGTCATTGAATAGAAGAGGTCAGTGGAGAGAAGCAAACATATTTTTAACTAATTTATCCAGAAACATAACAAAAGAGATGGATGATGCAATGCAAGAATCCGCTGAGTTAGTTTTAAAAAGATTGAGAGAAAGAATTGACAGTGGAGATTCAGATTGGAAACCACTTGAAGAAAGAACAGTAAAACTTAAAGGTCATGATACAATTTATATAGAGTCTGGATGGTTAAAAAAGAATTTAGATATACGTAAACTAACGAATATGCAATCAGGAATGGGTGGAAAAACTGTAATAATAGGTGCTAGTCCTTGGAAAACTCATCCAAGTGTAGCAAGAGCAGGAAGAGCCTTAAAGTTTAGTGATTTAATGACCTATTTAGAGTATGGAACTACTAGAATGGAAGGAAGACCTTTATTAGTTCCTGTATTTAAAGCAGTGAATAGTGAAGTAATAAAAATATTTAAAGAAGCTATGTTTTATATGGTGAAAAGGTCAGGAGGTTAGTATATGAATGGAAGTGTATGGTACAAAGAAGTAGATACTGCTTTATTGACATTGATACCTACTATATTGACAATAGGTGTTACAGCCATACCCGTGTATATAACTAATCCTGAGAGGGAATATGTTGTTTCTGTATATCCTTCTTGTAGTGTGAGCAAACATCCAGAGGAGTTTGCAACAGCAAGATTTAATAATGTATCAGAGGTAGTTAGCACTAATCCAACAGAATTTACTTGTGAAGTGGAGGAGCCAGCTAAACCTTATAATCTTATATATCAAATAAATATCTGGACAGAATATTTAGCAGATTCAGATGAATTGACAAGAAAGTGGCAAGGAAAAATAGGAAAAGATTACGTCCTCACTGTAGAAGATACCGAAGGAAATACACGTTATTGTAAAGTTAAACTAAGAGATGTTGTAAACTCGACAGAGGGCGATGAAGGTGAAATAATGTATCACAATATTTTTATCTATGAAATATGGGTTGAACTCGACGAAATCCCAGCGGAGACTAAATCCATGATAACTACAGTAACAATAAACAATACAGGTAATTTAGATAATGCTTAAAATATTAAAAGTTAGGAGGTAATATATATGGCTTATAATAGACCAGATGTATATTTTGAAGAGATAGTAAATCAAGAAAAACCTATAAAAGTCTTAGGAACTTCTTTGGCTGGTTTTGTAGGTATAGCACATAGAGGAAGTTTGACTGTTCCTTTTAAGTGTGACTCTTGGACAGAATTTGTGAATAAAACATCACTTGGATTAAGTTCACCTTTTATGGCAACTTATGACCTAGCTTACGCCGTTTATACTTTCTTTTTAAATGGTGGAAATAGTTGTTATATTTCAAGAGCAGCTCATTCAACTGCTGAATATGGGACTGCTAAATGTCCAGTAACTACAGGAGCAGTATTTACAGCAATTGACCAAGGTACTTGGGCAAATGGATTTTATGTTAAAGTTACAGCTAATGCTATAACTGCGGCAAATTTTGATGTAGCAACTTATGATGGAAACCCAGATACAACAGGAACTCTTTTAGAAACAATCAGTAATGTATCTAACACTACAACTAGTGATAGATATTATGGTGTTATGTATAATGGAGTAAGTAAATATTTTGATGTTACAATAGGCTCTACTTTAGAAGCTGCTACTTCCGAAGTTTTCGCGGCAGGAGTAGACGGTAAATCTGATGTTGATGATACAGATTATACAGATGCTTTAGCTTTACTTGCAGGAACAGGAGTAAATATTGTTGCAGTACCAGGACAAACATCAACAACTGTTAATGATGCAATATCTACTTTTTGTGCGGCTAATCAAGCTTTTGGTGTACTTGATGTTCCATCAACAACTAATGTTGCTAATGCAGTAATTTATAAAGCTTCGTTGACTGCAACAGATTATTCAGCACTTTACTACCCTTGGGTGAATGTAACAGACCCTCTTTCGGCTTCTAAAGCTGTGAGATTAATTCCTCCAAGTGGGTTTGTTATGGGTAAGATGGCAGAAACTGATACAAATAGAGGTGTGCATAAAGCACCTGCAGGAATTGAAACCGCATTAAAAGGTGTCATTTCAATGGAGCGTACTTTCTCCACCACTGACCTTGATACTCTTAATCCTGCGGCAGTAAATGCAATTGTTTACAAAACAGGATATGGTACAGTTATTTGGGGAGCGAGAACATTATCCACAGGTGGTAAACCTTATGTAAGTGATACACGATTTGATATTAATATTGAAACTTCTGTTGTTGCAGGAACAGCATGGGTTGTGTTTGAGCCTAATGACGAAGACCTCTGGACTAGATTTTCAAGTGCTTTAGAATCATTTTTGTATTCTCAGTGGAAAGATGCACGTTCATTGAAGGGTCTTATAAAAGCAGACGCTTACTATGTAAAATGTGATGCTGAATTGAATACTAGTGATACAATAGCATTAGGACAAGTTATAGCCGAGATAGGTTACGCAAGAAAAACTCCTGCTGAGTTCGTAATAATTAAAGTAATGCATAAAACCTAAGAAGGGAGGTTAAACATATGTTAAAAACTATACTTAACAAGATGATAATGAAAGTTCACGCAGTTCGTTCCGTGGCAAATGACCCATTGAATAAGTATAAATTCAGAGTTACAATTCCGGGACTTGCAACAGGAATTGGTTTTCAGAAAGTATCTGGATTAAAAAGAGAAATGGGTATCCTAGAATATTCAGAAGGTGGTTACTCTGCTGTTCGTAAGATGAAAGGTAAAGAGAAAATTGAACCTATTGTCTTAGAACGTGGAATGTTCGCAGATAAAGATTTGCAACAGTTATATGTGGACTCTCTTTCTAGTGCAACTTCAAGAACAACCATAACCATTGAATTGCTTGACAAGCAAGATACTACAGCAAGAACATGGACTTTGGGTGAAGCTTGGGTTAAAAGTTGGGAAGGTTCCGACTTAGATGCAATGTCTGAAGATGTTGCAATTGAAAAAATAATTGTGGAAGCTGAATACTACATAGACTAATATAGTATTCATAATGATATAGTATTAAAGAAGGGACACAGTTTAGTGTCCCTTAACTTTATAGAAAACTGGAGGAAATTATTATGTCAGAGAGTGTAAAAATTGCAGAAATTAACGAAAAAGCAATGATGGAAAATGAAAGTATCGAGAATGAAGAGTTTGAAATGTTAGCAGGATACCTTGATAAAGAAGGTAAGACACATAAGACTTTTGAACTTGAAGAAATAACAGGAGCAGACGAAGAAGCTATTGCTAAAAAAGATATAAGTTCAAATGCAGGAAAGATTGTAAGAGTTCTTTTAGAGAGATGTTGTATAAGAATAGGCACTTTTTACAAAAAAGACATGAGAGCTGATGCTTGGAAAAGTATCATACAGAATTTACTTGTTGCAGACCAAGATTATATGTCCATTAAATTAAGGGAAATATCTATGAGTGAAACAATGGATGTAGCATACAAATGTCCTGCTTGTGAGGCTGATTTGAAAGTCCAGATAAAAATTGAGGACTTAGAGATAAAAGAATTCAACGGAAATAGAATAATGAGTTTTGAATTACCTAGAGGTTTCAAAGACAAAGACGGGAACAGATTGAAAAAAGGAACTATAACATATCCTAATGGTTATGACAGAGAAGTTCTTTCACCTATAGTACAAAGAAATGTGGGTCAAGCTAATACTATGATGTTAGTGAGATGTATTAAAGAGCTAGAGGGAAGACCTGTAACAGATTTAATGATGAAACAATTATCATTTAAAGATAGAACTTATCTTTTTAAATTGATGGCAGAAAATGAATTTGGATTGAAAGAAGAAATTGATGTAGATTGTCATGAATGTGGACATAGTTTTGTAGCACCACTTACTTCGATAAATTTTATATAGCCACCTTTATTGGGAATGACTTTAAGAACAGACTAAATTGGAGTATGGCAATTGACGAGATGCATTTGATAGCGTATGTGTATCATTGGAGCCGTGATACTTTGTTTAGTCTTTCTTTGTCAGAAAGAAGAATATGGGTGGATAAAATACTCGCACAAAAAGATGCAGAAAACAAACAGTAATACAGTCAAGGAGGTGTGAGTAATGAGTATGTTTGGTTTGAACTTTGTTGTAACTTGGAATGACCAAGCTACCGCAGGAATAAATAGAACTCAAAGTGCTTTACAGAATTTAACTGTAGCAGGTTTTGCCTTTACCCAAGTGGGTAATTCTATGGTTAATGCTGGTAAGAAAATAGTAGGTGCTTTTGGGGGAATATTTAAAGCATTTATAGATACAAGTGCTAAAATGGAAACATTAAGAGCATCTTTCGTAACTACATTTGGTGAATTAGCAGATAAAAAATTAAAATGGGGAGTCGAATTCGCCGCTGACACCCCTTTCTTAGTAGAAGATACTACTTCTGCAATGGCGGGATTATCTAGGGTAGGTATAGATGTATCAAAAGAATTTGAAAACGCTAATGGTCAAATGGTTCCTTTTTTACAATATGTTGGAGACCTTTCTACCTTTAATATGGGTCCCAGAGGAGGAATTAGAGGTATGGTTACCGCCCTTGGAAACATGGCGGCAGATGAAAAAATCATGTCTTTGCAGACTAGATTTAACATACCTAAGAGAGAACTGAATAAATTAAAAGATGCATTGGGTAAAGGTAATGAAGCCTTTATGCAGGCGTTTGTTGATTTAGCAAAGAATAAAGCCCCTGATGCAATGAAAAACATGGTTGGTACATGGGATCAGATTTTATCTAATATGGAGGATAACTGGACTATATTTATAATGAATGTAGGAAAAACAGGTGTATTTTTAGAGTTCAGAAAAACCTTACAGATGTTAGGGAATGAATGGGCTGAGTTTGTAAGTAATGGGGATGCTTCTAAAGTATTCTCTGATGCACTAAAAGAAATGGCTGTAATTGCTAAAGATTTAGCCTATTGGTTTGTAAGAATAGTTAAAGGTGTTACCAATTGGTTAAAAGAAAATCCTAAAATAGCTGGACTTATAGCTAAGTTTACTTTACTAGGTGGAATAGTGTTAATAATAACAGGTACTTTCTTTAAGTTTTTTGGTATAACTCTGTTAGCAATAGCATCTATGGCACAATTAGCAATATCTTTAGGTATAGTAAAATTAGGTGCTGAAGGTGCTTCAATAAGTCTTAAAGGACTATTCTCTAAATTTTTGCCCTTTGCCATAGTGGGGTTAGTAGTTTTTTATCTTTGGAAATATCACCTAGAAGATATTAAGTTGTTAATTACAAAGGTACAAAAAGTGTGGCAAGGTTTTGTTGAAGTAGTACGCGATGGTAAATTATCAGAAGAAACTAAAAAAGCATTAGATGCAGAAGATTTAACTAAATACGTTAATGGTCTCGTAAAACTTAAAGCGAATTTTGAAGACTTTGTATCAGGTTTTGTTAAAGGGATGGATAATTCAAGAATAGCAGCAGAAAAATTTATCAAAGCCTTAGCAGATACTCTTGAAAAGATGGGTGTAGATGATGCAACAATAAAAAGTCTAAGAAATCTATCAGATGTTTTAGCTGATGCAGATTGGAAAGCCATTGGTGAAGGAGTAGCCTATTTAGTTGTAGGTCTTACAGCATTATTATTAATAGGAAAAGTAGCAGGGGTTATCTTAGCCATAGGTAGAGGATTAGGGGTATTATGGAGTGCAATTAAATTAGTGGGTAGTGCGTCAGCAGGAGCTTTTAGAGCCACTGCAAGTTTTCTTAACTTATTCAGATTTGGTGGTCCCATTATGACACCTATTGGACATTTTATAATGAGACTACCTGGTTATCTAAGGGCAATAAATGGAGCTGCTTTAGGAGCTAGACACGCTGTATGGAGTTTTTTTGATGCGTTTGCCTTTGGTGGTCGTATAATGACACCAATAGGTAACTTTCTAAAAGATTTACCACGACTTATGGGATTGTTAAAAGAAGCATTTAAATTTGGTGGTCCTGTGTTTAAACCGATAGGGAATTTTTTATTAAATATACCTAAATGGATTAACAATGCAGTAGTAGCCATTAAGAGTTTGAAGAAAATATTTACCATTATAAAGAATACTATATCTGGTGTAAAGTTAGCGGCAAATCTATTAAGAGTTGCAATGGTAAGTTTAGGGTTGTCGTTCCCAGTAATAGGTTGGGTTTTAGCTGTTTTAGCTATGTTAGCTACAGCATGGTATTTTAGAGACGAGATAAAAAAAGCTTTTAAAATAGCGAGTAAAGCAGTAGGTACATTTATAGAAGATTTACCAACATACAAAGAAAAATACGAAAAAGGAATGGAAGAGCTAGGTAATGCCGCTTTAAGAGGTCTCGGTTTTTTCCTTAGATACATGGAATTAGATTTTGCTGATGATGTTGTGAAAGGCTTTAATGATTTAGATGCTAAATTAATAGTGTGGGAGACAGAATTAAATACCACCATAGACGGTTGGGTAAAAAATGCTGGTGCTAAAGGTCTTGAGTTTGGTGAAGCTTTTGTTAAAGGTGTAGCAGATTCTAACACTCAAATGGTTGAGTGGGAAACACAAATGAATGAATCTATAGATACTTGGTTAAACGATACTTGGACAAGTTTTGTAGAATGGGTTCCTAAATTTATAGAAGATGTTAAAAAGTGGTTAGATGACACATGGACAGCATTTACAACTTGGGCACCTGAATTCTTAATGGATTTTGGAAGCTTATTACTAGATATAGGAATTGCTATCGTAATGGGTGTTCCATATATAATAGAAAACTGGGATAAACTTTGGGGAAAGATTAAAGCCTTTGTTCTCAAGTGGGGTCCTAAATTAAAGAAAATGATGGATAAAGCAATGGAATTATTAGGTAAAGCTATACTTGGAGCAGTTGATTTGCTAACTAAAGCAGCGAAAGCAGTAGGAAAAGCTATCGTTGACGGAGTTGTAGGAGCACTTGCACCATTAGCTCAAGGAGTTAAAGATATATTCAATACTGTAGGTAGTTGGATATCCAGTTGGACATCTAATGCAGCTAAACAAATTAAAACAGGTAAAGGAATGTATGATAAAGCAGCAGGGTATGTACCAAAAGCTGTAGCACCATATTCAGGAAAACCTAGTTCTCAACTCTTAGCACCTTGGGAACAAACACAAGGAGCAACAGGTGGACTTATTAAAGGTGAAGGTAGTATGTATGTTCATCCTAACGAATTATTAGTTAATGATTCTCTTACGCAAAAATTAGCAGGATTTCTAGGAGGGACTACTAATAATAACCAAGCAAGTAGTGTCACTTTTTCAGAGGGTTCTATTAACATAATGGCAAGTAACTCTTCGTCACAAGAAGCTAAGAAATTGGCAAGAGAAGTAATACAAGAAATAGATAAACAAAGACAACTAAGTAATATAATGAGTTATAAATTACCTAGCTAGGAGGGGAATACTTATGGATATAGACTACAAATATATCAACTCATACATAACGCCACAAATACCTGCTGTAGTTCCAATAAGGCAGATAGTATTTAAAGCTTTTATTAAAAATTCACAGAATGGTAATGTTAAAAAGTTTATCTACAACCCTCCTAAATTTAGTGATACTGTTACTACAAAATATTCAGAAGTAGGCAGTATTGGAGGAAGTTATTTATACTATCAATATGCAGGTGGTGGCAATAGAACAACATCTATAGAATTGTTTTTAAGGGATACACGATTTGAAACTATTGATAGCCTTAAAAACTTTATAGAAGATTTTTTACCTGATAGACGATTAAGGTTTCATCCACCACCATACATGATACTTAGCTATGGAAAATATATAAAGAAGTTTTTAGTCACAACCATAGCGAGAGACTGGTCTGATTTTTACTATGAGTTGACCTGTAGAGAAATGACTATAAGTTTAACTTTATTGGAGGTGCCTTAAATTGATTTACTCAAATTCACGATATACTAAGACCAATTTAAGAAGCAACGAGGGTGAACTTGTATTTGAAATAAGGAGAAGATTAACGTTTGTTGATACTTCTAACTATTATGTTTTTGTACAGGGAGACAGACTTGATTTACTTGCAAGTAGATTTTATGAAGACAAACAATTATGGTGGATATTTTTAGAAGCAAATCCACAGTTTAGAACAGAACTAGACATAACACCGGGTACTGTTTTAACTATCCCTAAACGTGAAGAGGTGGAGGCATGGATAACGTATTAAGTACTTACTACGATTTATGGGTTTCAGGCTTCCACTTTGAGGGATATAGAGCTTTTGTAGAGACAATAGTTTTTAAAGAAAATAGTAATGGTTCTGACACATTAACGGTAACAATGTCAGACCCTACTTTTTTCTTTTCTCAGTATGAAAAAATATTGATAGAAGAAGCCACTATAAAATTTGTAGGTGGGTTTATAGGTATGCCCAAAAACACATTCAGGGGATATATAAGTGTTATAGATTTTTCTTTTCCCGAAAGTGGTAATCCTTCAATGGTTCTTAATTGTATGGATCAAACTCACGCAATGAATAGAAAAAAGAAGAAAAGAAGTTGGAATAATAAAAAATATAGTGATGTTGCAAAAGCAATATTTATTGAGTATGGTTTCAGTGCGGATATAACAAGTTCAGGTAAAGCACAAAAGACTATTTCTCAAAGTAATCAGACAGATATTGAATTTCTTATTTCTATGACTGATAAAGTTATGGATTTTAAATGTATTACAGGTGTTAGAAATGGTGTAGGTTACTTTAAAAAAATGCCCTTAATGATGACCCCTAAAATCACTGTAGACTATAGAACTAATGAGGGTAAGTTGTTAAGTTTTAGTCCTAGACTCAATAAAGAAACAAAACAAGAAGAAGTTGAAACCTCAGATGTGGATTTAAGCACTAAAACAGTTAAAACAAGTACTGCTAATAGTTCCACACCTAGAGATTTACAGGGTAAATAAACGAGGTGATAATTTGTTTAAAATGACAGATGGACCAGGTTCTTGGGACCCTAAATGGGGAAGACAAAAGAAAAAAGTAGTAGCACCACCTGTAAGGTCAGTTACTCCTACAAAACCAAAGAAACCTGTTTCAGCCACACCCAAAGGTGGGGGTACTGCAACTGCTGTAGGAGCTAGTGCAGGGAGTAAAGGTAGTACAGCCACAAAAGAATATATTGCAAGAGAGTTGACTACTTTAACAGGTGACGCAAATATTGACCCAACTGTTAATGTTAAATCACTAACAACTATTAGAGTAAATGGTGTAGGAGCAATATTGAATGGGACATACTTTGTAGAGTCTGTTACCCACACATTTAGTAAAGATTCTGGGCATACAAAAACTGCTTCTCTCATTAGAAATGCTACTGGTGATTATATTAAAAAAGGTCATGTTGTTTCTTTAAAATCTACTGTACCTAAAGTAGCCACTAGGAACACAAGTAAAGTTGCTGTCACACCTACAGTTAAGCTTAGAAAATATAAGATTGTTTCAGGGGATACTTTAAGCCGAATTTCCTTGAAATTTTATGGTAAAAGTAATTTATATGCAAAAATAGCTACAGCTAACAATATGAAAACAACAGATATACTGACAATAGGTAAGAGTTTAATCATACCTTAGAGCTAGGAGGAGAGTATGCAATACGGAAAATTTAGAGCACTTGTGAGTAAGATAAATGACACAGAAGAGAATATGGGAAGAATAAAAGTTAAATGTCCTACTATATATGGAGTTAATGAAAGTCCTTGGTGTACTCCATGTATGCCATGTGTAGGGGATGGTATTGGTATTTTTATGTTTCCATCTATCGGTGACTCAGTATGGATTGAGTTTGAAGAAGGTGATGTAGATTATCCTATATGGGTTGGTGGATTTTGGCAAAGTCGTAAGACTCCATTTGCAACAGATTATTCAACCGAGAAAATAGTAATCACTACTGCAACAGGAGCAAAGATAGTTATCAACTCTCTTAAAAATACAATAGAAGTCACAGGTGACACAACAATAACAGGCGATTTAAATGTTACAGGAGATATTACATCATCTAAAACTATTATTGATACTACAGGTAATACTAATAATCATACTCACCCATAGTTAGGAGGAGATATTTTGTCAACAATAAGAGGTATAAGTTTTCCTTTTAGAGTAGGTGTAAAAGGTGGGACAGTAATGAGTCAGGCAACCTCTAACGATAATACACATTTAAAAGAGAGTGTTGTTCAGATTATAGGAACCAATGTTAATGAAAGAGTAATGGAAGAGTTTGGAAGTAATATTTCAAGGGCTGTTTTTGAACCTTGTGATACTTCTGCTGTAACTTTAATACAGTATGAAATTCAAGACGCGGTAAACAAATATGATGATAGAATCAATGTAGATATTAATGATATAGTAGTTACTGAGGGAGACAATGAAGGTGAAATTGTAACAACTGTTAGTTTTACTAATTTAATTGACAATTCAACAGAGACAATCCAAGTAAGTATGGGAGGAGGAATATAATGTTAGATTATGCCGTAAGAGATTATGAAGGATTTAGAACAGCAATGATAGCAAAGTTACAGGAATTACTTCCTTCTTATACAGATACTTCATCATCTGATGCAGGGATAGTTATCATTGAAACGATGGCTTATATGCTAGATTTAATAAGTTACTATTTAGATGTAGTTTCTGGAGAAGTTTTTCTTGAAACTGCACAAGAAAGAGCAAGTGTTATTAAACTCACAAGTGTATTGGGTTACTCACTACAGGGCAATTCTCCTGCCAAATTCTATCAAGTGTTCGAGATAACACCTCAAGCATTAGACTATACTATTCCAGCAGGGACAAGAGTCAAGACTCCTGAAACAGATTCAGAACCTTCTGAATTTTATGAACTTGATGCAGATGTTGTAATTGCTGCAGGTGATACAGGCATAGAAAAACCAGCAGCAACATACACTTATCAATCTTTAGTGACTCATGGTTATACTGTGACACAAGATATTTTAGGTAGTAGCAATGCTTCAGCAAATCAAAAGTTCAGAATGAACTATTACCCTTTAGCTGTAGATGCAACTAATGATGACTATTTCATATTGTTAATAGATGAAGGAACAGGATTTATAAAGTGGAATAGAGTTGACAGTTTTATAGATAGTATATCCACGGATAAAGATTATATACTATCCACAGATGAAAATGATATTTCGAGTATAACTTTAGGAGATGGAACTAATGGAAAAATACCTCTTCTTTATAACGAAGGAATAACTGCAACATATAGAGTAGGTGGAGGAGTAATTGGTAATGTAGCCAATGAAGCAATTTCCGAATTAGAAGTTCCTTTACCAGAAGTATTAAGCACATTTAATTTTGGGACAGCAGATACTTTAGGTATAGATAAAGAAACAGTAGAACAAGCTAAAATTCATGCTTTAGCATTAGCAAGAGCTATGTGGAGAGCAGTTACTCTTACTGATTATGAGGATTTAGCCATATCCGAATTGAGTAGTAGGAAAGCAAGTGCTATTTTTAATACCGCAAATTATATTACCACAGATGGAACTATAGTTTTGAAAAAAGATGAGATTGTATTAAATACACCTGTGTCATCAGGTGGAGGAACAGTAGGACATTACTATAAAGCCGTAACAGCTTTAGGCTCAACAGCTCTAGCTACAGAAGATTATAGTGTTACAGCAGATTGGACAGACGTAACAAATTACGTTTGTGTGTATTTACTTCCTGAATTGACAACCGAACTTGCAACGGCTGATGAAACAGCAGCAGAAACTTTATACACAGAACGACAAGTTATGGGAACTTACTATAACGTTAATTCTCCTGTGTATTTAGAGCAGGATATTACTATTACTGCAAAAACTACTTCTGATTATGTTAATGCTGACCTTAAAGTATTACTTGAAACTTTAGCAGCTGATTTATTAGCTGTGGGGATGTATGATTTTGGTGCCGATTTAAATGCATCAAATTTAGTAGTTGCTTTGTCTGAAGTAGAAGGTATTTATTCCATAACTGTTACTGACCCTGCTTCTGATGTAGAGGTAGATGAGAATACTATAATAATAGCTGGAACAATAGGGGCTACTGTTACAGGGGGTACATAATGAGTGAAACTCCAAGAACTATAACCAGTACTTCCGAAGTTTCGGGAGTTGTGAATAGAGCAGTAACTAAAGATTTATTGGGTGCTTCAGTATTAGTTTCGGGAGTTGTGAGTAGAGAAGTATCTAAAAGTGTATTGAGTGCTTCTAATGTTGTAACAGGTACGTGTATAAGATATAGGTATAAAGAAGTAACAGCTAATGTGAAAGTGTCATCTTCTATATCTGAAACAAATGATAGTACTTTTGAGTACTCAAATTTGGGTATGAAAGATTTTATGTATGAAAGATTACCCCAATTATACAGGTCTGTGGATGAAAGAAATAATTTTGCGTTAAAACAATTCATGAACGCTGTATATTTAGAGGGCATAGATTATTGTGCTTCTGAAATACATAACTTATTTAATTTA
>Ga0075125_10000211_pt1 | contig 25140 bp, 33 predicted proteins | sample AntAceMetag02UKN_FD_69810 | JGI IMG/M metagenome (GOLD analysis project Ga0075125, IMG submission 69810) | Saline lake microbial communities from Ace Lake, Antarctica - Antarctic Ace Lake Metagenome 02UKN | ecosystem: Environmental > Aquatic > Non-marine Saline and Alkaline > Saline | place... | reverse complement strand
ATGAAGAATAGGACAAAAAAATTCCAATTACCATTCGCTTTTGGAGCTATTGATCTAGAAACGACTGATATTGATCCAGAAGTTGGGTCCATAATCCAGATTGGAGCAGTTTTATTGACCAATGAGATGAAAGTTTTAGACGTATTCGGTTCATTTATTAAACCACTGGACGATCACAGGAACAAAGAAGCCATGGAAGTTAATGGAATTTCTGAAGAGACGCTGGAAAAGGCAGATGAATTGCACATTGTCCTTGATAGATTTGAAAAATTCGCAAAAGAGGTACAATGTTTATCCTCTTGGGGTTCATACTTTGATATTCCATTTCTTAAAGAGCAATATAAAAAGCTTGATAGGACATGGCCATTCGGTTTTAAGACATTAGATTTGAAGTCAATTGCTATTTGGCAGATGGCGTGTCGCGGTAAAATGATTGGTGCTAGAGTTGATAGATTCCTAGAAGCATTAGATATGGAATTTATTGGTGAGACACATGACGCTAAGGCAGACATATTAAATACTCTAAGAATAATGGAAAAATTAAAAGATTAAATGAAAGCTGAAGACAAGCAGAAAATTAAAGATTTTTTAAGACAAAGCAATTACATTGAAGATGAGCGATCAGAGGAAGCCATGGAAGACGCTTGTCGTGCTTGGCGTTATGCTTATAAGAATAAAGACGAAGTTCTATTGCCAAATTACATATTAAAAATTCATAATATGCTAATGAGAAGGCTCAGACCTGATATTGCTGGTAAGGTTAGAACTTGTGATGTTTGGATTGGAGGTAAACATAAAAAGTTTATTCATGAAACAATAATTGACTTAGACCTAGCACGTATTTGTGTTGATATGCTTCCAAAGATACTTGGTAATGTTTTAGATAAAGAAAATTATTGTAAAAAAATTCATGTAAAGTTCGAAGATATTCATCCGTTTGAAGATGGAAATGGAAGAACGGGCAGAATCATGTGGCAGATTCATAGAATATCAAATGACCTACCAATTGAAATAATCCACGAAGGAAAAGAACAGATGGAGTACTATAAATGGTTTAGATAAATATTAAATAAAAATATGAAAACACAAGTGAAAATTGGAATAGCTATAGGAGTAGTAATAGCATTATCAATAGCATGTCTTTTAATCATTGGAAGCATGAAAGAAGCTAAGTATCAGGGCTGTAGACAATTATGTAATTTACACGGATCGATTGAACGCAATTGCAGTATGGATTGTTATAAGAAATATAAATAGCATTTGACACAGTTAAGAACTTTTGGTATTTTATTAATAATACTAGAATAGGGTTGAGATTATGGAATGAGAACAAACTCAAAAAATAATAGAGCTCAGCCATATTGGTTTCAGTCCTCTTCTCTAGTTTACTAGAATTAGTTTTTAATAAGGCTAACATGATAGGATTTAATGGCTTAGGCTAGGAAATTCCTACTCTATGCTTTATAAAAAGAACTAAGGCTGGGCAATGTCATCGCCTGTATGGGTGATGATTTTGTTTTTGTGAAAAAACGAAAACCCTGAACCCCATTTCCAAGGATCAGTGTGTAAGTGGTATTGGTGTGGTGGGTGAGTGGGTAAGTGGGTTAGTGGGTAAGTGAGCAGCACAAAAAAAGCCCCCCAGTCTTTCGACTGAGGGGCTTGGTCTGGTTTATTAATATTTAGTTGTAGTTAGTTGATTTCTCCTAATAGTAGTTTGTCTGCTAGTTCTGTTAGTTCATTCATATTTACCTTACTTTCACCTGTTTCCCAATCAAGGATACCTTGAGTTGCTTTGTCGATTTTTTCCTGTGTTTCTTTTGTTTGATTTTCTATTGCTTTCTTTACGTTTTCTAGGTCGTTTTGGCATGCTTTAACATTCTCTTCATTTTCTTCTTTTTTTCTATCGTAATCTGGATCTGCTTCGTCTAGTTTTGATAATTTGTATTCTGCTATTGCTACACTTTTTTCTGCACTTTTAACATTTCTTGGTAATTTGTTTAATTTGATTGTTAGATCTACTAAACGTGTTTTAATTGAGTTGATTTTCTTTGCTCTTAAAATGTTTCGTGCTTGTTTTCTTACTTTGTCTACGATGTTTGTTAGTGTTTTTACTTCTGTGTTGGGCATAATTATGTTCCTTTCGAGCTTAAGCTCTTACTAATTAATAATTTCGTTTTGATTTTGCTTTTTGATATCAAGTTTTATGATATCATTTCCTGGATAGAATATGGGTTTGCCTAGTTGATTTTGGTCTACTTTTTGTTTTGCTTCTTTTTCATCTCTGGCTTTTATAATAGTGTGACCATATTCTATCCTTTTTAGTCCGATTTCGAATGTAGGCATTTGTTTTTTGTTTTAGTTTTTAATTTATATCCTTCGACCTTTAACTTTAAGATTACGTAATTTATTTCGAAGCTGTTTTTTGCATTCGATTCTGTTGGATTCTTTACTAATTCTTTCATTATTTTTATCATCATTGCTTGATTCATGCTTCGTTCAATTGTTTTCTTTTCTCTGGTTCTCATGTTTATGATTTGCATATTCCAGTTTCCATTTTTGTATTTACTGAATTCTGCATTTATACTGCTTTTGGGTATTTTAAAGATCATTGTTTCTTTTTGATTTGTCATAGTCTTTTTCTTTTAATTAACATGTGACCCTTCCATTGTAATTTATCATATGCTTTTGGAAATGCTTTTGAGAATATCGATATGGACCATCTGCAGGCTTGGAGTTCGCTGTTTCCAAATATATGGTGAGCAAATTCATGTAGTGCACTTATTATTGATAATGGTTTGTTGAGATATATTGTTCTGTTTCCTGTGTTATAGTATGCACTTGAATTTTCTCTTATGTATTTTACTCTTACTGGTTTGTCATATATATTTCCTAAGTTTTTTAACATGTATTGCAGTGATTCGAATTTTTTCATTTCTGAGTTTTTACTTAGTTTCCAATTTCCTTCCCATGATTTTATGAATTTCAGTGCGTATCTTTTTATTGGTGGTAGTCTTTTCAGTATTTTTTCTTTTGTTGGATACATATATTTTGTTTATGTTTTATTTTTTTCCTCTTCTTTTTTTTCTTCTTCTTTCTTTTCTTCTTCTTTCTTCCTGTCGTTGTATTCTTGTATGTTTCTTGTTGCTAATGCTTTTGATTCATTCATTAATTTATTTGCATGTAGATCTTGACTTTTCTTTCTCATTTCATACATTATTGTTATGATTCGTTTTACGTAGTTCTTCGGTTCAGTTACAAATACTGTTTCTTTTAGGTCTAGTCCTTTTCCGAATGCTTCAATTAATTCTGTTATTTCATTTCCTCCGTCTATTATTATGTCTTCAATATCTTCTGATAATGTATCTTTTTCTTCTTCTTCTTCTTCTATTTCTTCTACTGTTGCTGTTTCTGGTGGTGTGTCTATATCTTCTTTGTCATTGTTTGAATTGTTCAAGTTTGATTTTGGTGTTTTATAATAATCCCAGTAATTATTTGATCCATGATCTCTGTATTTGTCTGTTTCGTATGTTTTTATTTCTTTTTTTTCTTCTTTTGCAAATATCATTTTTCTACTTGAGAGTTTCAAGTCTTTTAGATTACATGAATATAACATGTCTGATTTTACTTCTGTGCCTTCACCTTCACTGCTTAGTCTTAGCCTTCCCCTTGTTTTTGACATGTTGATTGGGTTTCTATCATTTCTTCCGAAGAATATTTCTTCTACTTTATTTGTTTTTTTGTTTATTTGTAATCCTATGAATGCTGCTGATCCTTCTATTATTGGTGTTTTTATTTCTTTTTCAATGAATAGTGCTATTTCAATAGCTAAAGCTTCTGAGTCATTGAATTTTTCATAATTAACTTCGCAGTCATATCTTGTGTTATAGACAAATCCTAATTCTTCATGTCTTTTTTTTAATTTATTATCGTTAGATATTACTCCGTTATGTAATATAAGGTATTTGTATTCCAGTGATGAATCATTTACTAGAATTGGATGTGTTTGATTCATTTTATTGTCTGAGCTTGTTGGATTTCTATGATGCATTAGGATTATTTTTGATTTGTTTAGATTTAAGTCAATTATTGCTTGTGTTTCGTGGGTTGCTCTTTTAACTTCATATGTTCCATCATTTTTAATGAAGATTAAACCGAATCCTTCGGTTCCTCTTTCTCTTTGGTCTTGATATTGGTCTTGCATCCATTGGTTTACATTTTGTTTTTCTGTGTTTATTGCTCCTATTATTCCACACATATTTTTTCCTTTCTTTATTATTTATTTAGTCTGTTGCACCATCTCTATAAAAGTGTCCTGCATGTATTCTGGCATGGTTTGGTTGATTGGAATATCTATGTGTAGAACCTCCCTCTAGCGCTTGATCTGCTGTTTCTTCTCTTAATACTTCTTCTAGATTTTGTCTTGCATTTTGTTCTCTGCTTTCTGATAGTCTGATGTTTGCTCTTGATTTTGGATTATTCATGTTCAGTTGAAATATTTTTCCTTTTGGATCTAGTCTGTCATTTATTATTCCTTTGAAGTTTAATTTGTGTGGTTTTAGAATTCCTTTTTCTATATTGTATAGTAATTCAATTAGTTGTTTGTTCTCTCCTTCAATTCTCATTCCATATGGGATTCCTATCATGATTTCTTGTTCTGGTTTTTTGTTTGATGCTTTGTTTGAATGTTGATTGAATTTTTTTGTCATTCTGTAGAATGTTTCTTTGATTGTATCTACGTCACTAAGATTTTTACATTGTCTTTCGAATCCACATACTGGTTCTAGATTTTTGTTCATTGCTACTAAATCTTCTACTCCTTTTTTTAGACCAAAGAAGTAATATAAGTTTTTTAGTTTCCAGTTGAATGCAATCATTCTGTGTTTTATATCTCTTACGAAATCTGCTACTTTAGCATCTTCATTGTGTGGGATATAAAATAAGTCTGTCATTGTGTCCATGTCTATTTTCTTTGCTTTTTCTGTTAGCAATTTTTTATTTAGTAAATCTTTTTTACTAGGTGTTTTTAGTTTTATTAATCCCCATCCTTCAGCTATGTTGTTGTTTACTTTTTCTTTATATCTAACAATTAGATGTGGTTTAAGAGCGTATTCGATTTGTTCTTTGAACATTGGATAGTATTTGAATTTTTTTATTGATTGTCTTGCTTTTTGTAATACCATCTTGCTTAAGAATGTGTAGTCACTTAATGCTAGTTCTTGTAATGCTTGGCCTTGTTTTTCTGTTGTATGAATGTAATCTATTTTTTCGAATGATTTTGGATTGTTTAATGCTTCATAGAATACAGTTGCCAAATATGCTATTGTTGATGATGCTATTTTTGGTGATGTTAGCCATTCTGCTGATGGTACTCTGAATTCATATGTGTAATTATCTCCGTGTTGTTCTACTCTGTAGTCATTTAGTTTTCCGTAACTTTCTTTCATTCTTATTTTCAAGTTTAATTTGTTTTCTCCCATCATTAGTGGAATGTAGAATGCGCACATTCTTTTGTGTAGCATTTGCATTTTACTTGAGTTTTGTTCATATGGTTTTGGTAATTCTAGATGAATGTGTCCTCCTACTGATCCTTTGTGACTCATTGTTGAAATGTCAAATAGTTGTGTTCTTTTTATGAATGCAGCGAATAATTTTCCGATGTTGTCTGTTAATTTTAGTGGTGATTTTGATGGTGTTGGTCTAATTTCTCCTGTTGAAGAGTTACCGTCCCATCCGAATACTCCTGATTTTCCTATTACATATCCTCCTCCTTCTGGATCTCCTTTTAAGTCACCCATGACTTCTTCAATTGTGTCTTCTGCTGTTACTTTTTGGTTTTGTAGCATTAGATTGAATTCTGGGTCTGCGCCCATTTTGAATGGAAATTCTTTCTTTGTTGGCATATTTGTTTTTTTAATTAATTTTTATTTGTTTTTTTAGGAGTTGTTAGCTGTTTACTCACGGTAGATTTATGCGAATTCTTGAAGCAGCAGTTTCTAATGTACTACTTGCTTGTGTATTTCTATCTATTGTTTCTGATTCTTGTGTTGCTTCTGCTTCTGGTTCTCTAGGTGGTTCTGGATTTCCTGGGATTTTTTCTTCGCTTTGTGGTATTTCATAGTGGTATTTATTTTTCCATTTTATTGCTGCGTTTTTTAATTCTTCTCCATAGCCACATCCTTTACTACAGTTAATAATATATGCATTTTGTTCTATTCTTATTTCTGCATTGCCTCCACAGCATACGCATTTTGAGTGTGCTATTACTAGTGGGTTTACTTTTTCATTTATTTTTTCTATGAAAGATATTGCGTCATATATGTTGTCTTGTTCTTCTTCTGAAAGATTATCATAGTGATTACATGACATTCTGTTATTTTCTACTATTACTATTGTTTCTTCGCCGTAATCTTCATAATAATATGATCTATTTTCTTTGATTGGATCATTTAGGTTTTGTCCATCCCAATTAGCTCCTTCATCAAACATTTGTTTTATTACTAATATGTATTCTTCTGCTGATTTTATTGTTACTTTGTAGTTCATATTTTTTTCTCCTTTCTTTTATTAGTTACTTAAACATTGTAAAAATCTCGGTGAGTAACATCTTGTATTGTTTCTTCACCTATATCAGTTAATTTTTTTAGTCCTATTTCATTTGCTCTTTCTTGGCTTTTAGCTTTGATCCAACTATAACCACTGACTTCATAGAATAGACCGACTTTGTATTCTTTTAGTTTTGGCATATTGTTAATGTTTAAGTTGGTATAAAGTATCATTAATTAAGTTAATTATGTTATTAACTATTATTCGTTTGCCTTTAGAATATTTATGATTACAGAAGCTATCTTTAAACCATATTAATTGTTTAATTAGGAATTGTAAGCGTTTTATTTTCATTAAGTTCATATGTTTATTGGTTACAATAGCTTTCTATTTCTATTTCGAGTTCTATTAGTTTGTTAACATTTTTCATGTTGTCTTCACCAATTGCTATTTCTATTTGGTTTGATAGTTTGTTTGCTTTGTTTTGTAGTCTTTCAATATTTGGCATATTATTCTTCCTCCTCACCAAGGAACAAATGAATATCGATGTTTTCGCCTTTGTCAGTTATGAAAGTCCAGTCAAAGGTTAAGTTATTCATTAAGTCCTCTAAGTCTCCAATTGTAAAGTTAATTTTTAGTTTTTGTTTAGTTTTTGTTGCTCCTTTAAGTAATTCTTTATTGATCCAGTCTTCAACTATGTCAAATTCTTTTGGTATTTCAAGATCGTAATATTTTTCTTTTCCTATTTTAATTATTTTTTCTAATGCTTGATAAATTTTATTGTTCATATTGTTTATTTAAGTTTTAGAAACTGGCTGTTGATTTATGAAGAGCGACTTCCCTTGATACATTTAACTTGTCGTGCGCATTTGTATTAACAAGCACCAGGATATTATATTTGATTTATCCTTTGATTACTGCTAATGGTGTTAGTTCGACTTCGATATTAACTAATTCTTTTTGGTTTTCCATTACTACTGATATATCTTTGTAGGATGATGGAGCTTCATCAAGATCATCTTGATTTCTTATGTTGTGAATGATACCTTGGTCATCAAGAATTTTTTGTTCAGTTGCTAAGTCTAAAGTTTCACAAGCTACTTTTCTGCCCATTTTTCTACCAGCTCCATGGCTACAACTTTCAAAGCTTTGTTTGTTACCTTTACCTTTAACAATATATGATTTAGTACCTTGAGATCCTGGGATGATACCAATTAATCCTTTAGTAGCTTTAGTTGCTCCTTTTCTGTGAACCATAACATTTTGTCCAAAGTGATTTTCCATTGAAGCGTAGTTGTGAGCTATGTTAATCATTGGTTTAAACTCAATTCCTGGTTCCCATTCATTATCTTCTGAGTTTTCATTGTATTCGTTTTTGTATGATTCTTCATATGGTATTATTTCTTTAAATATTTCGCATATTCTATCCATCATTAACTTCCGATTAGCCAAAGCAAATTCAACACAATAATTCATTTCTTTAATATAAGCTTTGCCTTCTTCTGAGTCTAATGGTAGAAAAGCTAAGTCCCATTTGGGGTCAATTCCAGTATGCCATTTAGCATTTAAAACTTTAGCTAATTTATTGTAGTGGTTAGCAACCTTAAGTCCTAAATTTCTACTACCACTATGAATCATAATCCAAATATGACCATCATCACCTTTTTGAATTTCAATGAAGTGGTTTCCTCCGCCTAGTGTTCCTAATGATAACCTAGCATTTTCCCATTCCTGATAAACAATTGGACAAGTATGATCATCTGTATCAAATTTATATGAAGGTAAAAATCCTGAGTGTAGTGGCTCTTTATGTTTATTAAATCCAACAGGTACAGTCTTTCTAATCTCTCCCATTATTTTTTTAAGTGTGTCAGTATCAATTTCAGTTAATGAAGTTTTGACTGCACACATACCACAACCAATATCAACTCCTACTGCATTTGGCACGACAACACCCTTAGTAGCCATTACTCCACCAACAGGCATACCGTAACCTTGATGACAGTCAGGCATTAGAGCAATGTGTTTAAATACGAATGGTAAGTTTGCTAAGTTACTAGCTTGCATTAATGCACCAGCTTCAATTTCTTTAAGCCACATTTTGATTGGTATTTTATTGTTTGTGTCTACAATCATATTGTTTTATTATTTGTTATTTATAATCTCCTAAAGTCAATCCACTACTGATTCTATTAAGCCCCTAACTAGTTAACTAGTTATCGAGAGCAAATGCTATATCTGAAGAATGATCAGTCCACACGTCTAGCGTATTATTCTAAGAGTTTACGCATGCATACGATTTTAGACGGGATAACTCTTCTTTGCAAAGTCCTAATCCCTTTGAATTAATGGATGTAGTGGATTGGTTTTAGAAGACTATTTGTTTTGTTATATTGTTTTATTTAAGTTTGAATCCGTAGTATTTGTCTTGAATTATGAATGATAATGTGATTATTAATGCTAGTGGACCAAACATTGACATAAAGATTGCTTCTTTTTTGTCTTGTTTGTAATGTTGTTTTGCTATTGTTGGCCACTTGTTTTGCCAGTAGGCAAACTCTAATCCATAGTTAAGAAATGAACAGAGTAACCAGATTGGGATGATGATAATGTAAAACATAATTTTATATTTAATGATAATGAAAAAATGGTATTACCCTTAACCCCATAACGAAGAATTACTCAGTACAGAAGTTAACGGCAGTAACATAAAAAAAGGCAAAGCTTTAAAACTCTGCCATATTAAATAACAAGTAATGTTCATAAGATTGTACCTTTCAGGGTTAATAAGTTAGCACAAAAAAAGGCAGAACACTTTGTCCTGCCTTGATTCGTTTATTTTATTGTTGTTCCTGCCACTGTTTACCCTTTATCCAGGCATACTTTGCTGTACCATCTTCGTTTTGTCCTACTGAAGATCTACTGATGAAAAATCTGTTTCCATCTTCAATGGCTGAAATTGTTAATCTCTTTGGATCTTTCTTTTGTGGAAATGCTTTGAAGTCATTTTCATTGAGACCCTTGACTAATTCGGCTAATGTCATATTAGTCCTTTCGTGACTCAATCTAGTAAGGTGAGTCATTTATTAATTAAACTTAATACTATGGTATTCTTGTTCGATAACGAATGAACACCTGATACCACTCTCGACTAACGAGACAAGTGTTCGTCGGGCGATGGTGATATCCTCAAACTCTAGATTCTCATCCTCTTCTTCATTTCTAACTATGAAGCACTGCATAGTTTTGTACCTTTCATTATTTTATTTTGTTTTTAGTCTTTGTCGTTATTTATGTTGAATTGTCCATTTATAATTTTGTCTAGTTTCTCGCTTACTTCTATTAGTCTATCCCAATGATCATAGTCTTTGATTGTTTTTTTGATTGTTTCACCTGCGTTTAGTATCCATATTGATTTCACTACTTTTAATACTATTAAAGTAACTGTGAAGCATATAGCGAAGACTATTAGGACTTTGCCTAGAGTGACAAGTATAATCCAAGTTTCAATTATACTTTGAATGTCAACATTTGTGTTTGCATTTACATTTAGTGTTAATACTTTTTCAAGTATTGAATTTAATTGTTCCATATTGTTTATTGTTTAAGATTTATATTGTTTTTAGTATTGAATTTATTTGTGTTTATCTAGTTTCAATTTCTTTAAACTTCTTGGTTTTAGTATTGTAGACAATGATTGTTTCGTGACCATAAAATACTATTAAGTCCATTTCTGGTATTTCTTTTTTTGCTCCATATCCTTCGTAGATTTCAAACACGTAATCTTTTCCTATGACTATGTCTTCGTTTTTTGCTATGATAAATGCATTATTGTTTAAATCATAGTCTTCTAGTTTGATGTTTGTTACTTTTCCTTTTGTTAGTTTTTCGATTTGTTTAGCTAGTGTCATAATGTTTATAGTTTAAGATTTAATGATTAATGTTGGCTAGTTTTCTTTTGATTTTTTCTATTCTTTTTGTGTCACGTATTATGTCTTTTTGATTTCTTTTTGTTGATTTTGCAATCCATTTTATTTTTGATTTCCAATCTTTGATTGTTAATTCTTTGGCTTTTTTGTCTGCTTGTTCATTTGTTTTGTATATTGCTTTAAGTCTTGATCTGTAAAATTCGTTTGTTTTTTTTCCTCGTTTAATTTTTATGCTTTCTACTGTTATTCTGTCTTTGTAAATATTGATGTTTACTGTTGTTATTTTCCATTTTAGTATAATGTGTTTGTCTTGGTTTAATCTAAGGAAATGAATTGTGTAGACTGTGTCGCCAACTTTGAATTTAGGATTTATAATCATATAGTTTAGGTTTAAATAGTTAAACAAGTTAAAAAGAATAGGCCGTGGTGTTATACCACAGTTGAGTAGCCTATTCTTTTCGACAGGGTATTTGATTTTAGTTTTTCGATTTGTTTAGCTAGTGTTATAATGTTTATTGTTTAATGATTAAGTAATACTTCGCTATCATAATCAAGTAATACTTCGTTACAAGTTTCACATTCAATAGAAATATTTTCTTGATTTTCGCCATAGCTAACAACAACTATTTTGTGTCCAATATGGCGTTTTAAGTCATTGTAGTTTATTGCTGACATATGTATTTTAGTTAATGAGTTAGACTAGTTTAGGGAGATAACTACTATTGATAGTTAAAGTTAAAGCACAAAGGCTTTTAATTTTTGACTAAACGCTATCTCCTAGTGCCTTCATCCACATTTACTAAACTAGCTCAAGGAGACAGATACTAGTTGTCGAACGGGGGATTCAAAAACACAAAGTCTTTTATAACGAATCGCTTGGTCAACAAAACTTCACTATCTCCTTAAGTTAACTTACTACAATAATAGAATTAAACAAAACAAGTGAAATGAGCCAAAAAAATGGAAAAAAGTCTCCAAAGCTCCTATAGAAACATTCCAGATGAATTAGTTATAACCTTATTAATCTTAATTCAATGTTTAAACAAAGAACTATAGATTTTCATTAGACAGGTAAAACCACAGAAGTAACAAGTGAATCGCCATCTAAAGTCTATGAAGTCTTTACTACCTTGTCTTTGATGACATTCTGGACATAGCATAATGTTTTAGTTTAGTTAGTTTCTTTTATTTCATTTTCTAGTTTAGCTTTGAAAGCTAGAAGTTTTTCTTTTGTACAACCCATTATGGTTATTTTATTTCCTTCAATTCTATAGTCTTTAATTACAGTCTCTTCATGTTTATTGTCAGTTGTTTTAATTATAGTGTTTATAGTTTAAGTTCTTAGTTTACAAGCCTGCCCCGTGAGGGGCAGGCGGTCTATGTAAATAAGTAATAGTAATTAAATCGAGCAAATTTATTAAATACTCTAGAGACGAGAGGAAGACCTTCAACATACCGCCATTCCAAGCTACTTTTAAGATAGTTTCCTACCTTAACTCTCACGAGGTCAAACAAATACATTGAATTACATCCTAAGTATTGAGTCCTCCGCACTAACATTTAATGCATGTTAATGGACTCCCTACCACCACCCCGTTATCACCGATTGGCTCTTAACGTCCTTAAGTCTTACGACTTCAGATAAGTAGTGTGTACTAACCGTGCGTAGCAGTTTATTGTACGACTCGTCACTAGAATATTCAATTGTAGATAAATTAATTAAATCTTTACTAATCGCAGGGGAGAGCTGTGTGACACTGTGCTTATAACTATTAGGCACTAGTCCATACTCTTGGTTAAGTTCCCCCACTAGGATTAATAAATATTTAGAGTGAGGCACTACTCATATCGCTAAGCGTCTAGTAGGGCGAATATTCCTACTTACCTCTTTTGTATTTAGATACTTAGACAACTGTCTAAATATGTCTAAACTTGTCAAGTCGTAATCTATCGATAACCTTTCGGCACCTATTTTTTCTTTCTTCTCTCTATTACCTACTTGCAACTCTTACCCTACACTCAATGGAGAGTAAGAGTTCGTAAATAGACAACAGTATACTGATGCTTATTACCGTAAACACTAACGGTTAGACTTTTAGGCCTAAGAACCTAACGAAAGGTTGTTAAAATGTACTTGCCTCTTAGAACGGCATGTTGTCTTCCCCTGATGAGCTCTCGGAGCCATCAGATGGCGAAGACTGAGCTTTAATCTCGGTAGGCTTAGTTGGGTCAGGTCGAGCTGACTGCACCAAATCATCGAGAAACTCTCTCATCTCACTGACAGTGCCAGTGAACGATACTAATGCTTGGTAACTAGACATAGTTATTACATTAATAATTAACACTAAAATGGTATTTTTTAAAGCTATAGTGTAGCTCTAATACCATGTCATAGTACTAACACAAAAATGGTATTCTTCTGGGGCGAGGGCGAGTGATGAGGAGGTACGACGAAGAACGAGGCCGAGACCGTAGAAGAGCTAAGGCTATGGTCACACGTAGAGCACGTAGGTCGAAGGGGGGAGTGGTTCGATCTTGAGTCTCAGCATTTGGGTATGGATGTATGATAACGGACCCATTCGCTTTTACGACAACTTTCAACCTTTTACCCTTAGAACACAGTACATGGCCTAATAACTAGAACTAAAGCTTAACCTGGGCCCCCCAGTAATCTATACCCTTTAAGCTGAAAAAAAATATCAAAAATTTTTAACAAAAAGACTTAATATGAATTATAAGTGTGTAACTTATGGTATAATATATGTAGGAGATTGAATAAAGGTTTTTTACACTTTAGTAGGGATGCAATGTGATGTATGCTCACATATAGGGAGTATAGGTTTTATAACCAACACCTCTCCAAAAGCGGAGACTGAGCAAGAAAACATTGTGGTCCTAGACTAGACAATGATTGTGTCTCCGCTAGAGTGTAGAAAAATAATGATTAAAATTAAATTGTATGAAGTGTATTAAGCATAAGATTGAATGTAGTCATGCTTATTTACTTCCGATCTCAGATTTGCATATCGGAGACAAAAATTTCGACAAGAAAAAATTGAGAGGGTATTTGGATTGGGTGAAGAAGACGAAGAATGCTAGGGTCTTTCTGAATGGGGATATTTTAAACGTAGCGACGAAGGATTCAGTTTCGTCTACCTTTGATCAGAATATGGACCTAGCAACTCAGATTGATGTAGCGTTGGCATTATTGAAACCAATTAAGGGTAAGATTATAGGATGCATTTCAGGTAATCATGAACAGAGGATGGAAGGTTACGCTGGTTATAATCCATTGATTCCACTTTGTGCTTCACTGGGAATTCCTTTTCTGGGGTATTCGGCGATAGTGGCAATGAAGATTGTTGGCGGAAAATTTAAAAGAGAAAAACATGCAGATGGAGATTCTCAAACTTATACATTTTACTGTCACCATACAACAGGTGGCGGTGGGCATACAGTTGGTGGTAAGATGAATAGAGTTGAGCTTCTTAAGAAGCTCGTTGATAATTGTGATGTCTACATAGGTTCTCATAATCATCAGCTTGGTGTGATGCCAGTTGAATCTAGGCATTATCAAGAACGAGGTAATAAGATAATTGTTCAACGTCAGCTATTAATCGATTCAGGTAGTTTCCTTTCTTGGGATGGTGGGTATGCAGAAAAGATGCAGTTGCCACCAGCTAAGCTAGGAGCTGTTCGAATCAGAATGGATGGCACAAAACGAGATATTCACTGCGATCTTTAAAGGAGGTACAATTATGGTTAAGCTAAATTCTGGCGAGATGGTTTGTCCTCACTGCCAAACGGTTATTTACCAATGGTTCGTGAGAGTAAACGGGAAGTGTCCGAAATGTCAAAAGAAGCTGTAATCATTACTGAGATGGGTTAGCGGGTTTTACTGCTAAGCGGTTACCCTTTAACCTATCTCGGTTATTTTAAAGTGAGGTCAAGTCAAGGAGAGTCAAGTCATGTTAAAAATGTCAGTGTTAAAAAAAGATAATCTTATCTTAAATTTAAAGGATAGGATACTAGGGATTACACAGAATCTTCATACTATGTATTTAGGAAGAGTCCTAACTGTCATAGACAGTTGTATTCAAGATCCCGAACAAAGAAAAGCAATCAAAGACTTAATTAAGGACAGATTTTATTCAGAGGAACATTATACTAATGATTTAGCTGAGATACTATATCAATTTGATGAAGTATCTGAATTACATTTAATTAGTGATGATACTATTTACAGAGATTTATTCGGGTATTCAACTCAATTAGCTAAGAAGGATGCAATAGATAGTCCACCAACACCAAAATACTTCTAATTAATTAACTATTTGACCTCACCTTAAAGTAGCAATCTTATCCACAGGTCAGGCATTGACAGGATTTCCGATTAGGTGTATAATACCTTTAATGAGTTACAAGGTTATTTATTTAAAAAAACCATGCTAAAAACAAATTCAACAATCTGGTTAGGCACTGAAAGCTATACACGAGGAGAGCTGTTGTATTTTGGTATGTTAAAAATGAAGTAACTAGACATTCACATACTAAGTAGTAAAGCTCTTCTCTCAGCGAGAAGAGCTTTTTCTTACTGGGAGAATGGCAGAGTGGTTGATTGCGCCTGGTTGTAGACCAGGAGTCCCTTTGGGGCCACGGGGGTTCGAATCCCTCTTCTCCCACCATAAGAGTATCGTATAATGGTAATACAACTGCCTCCAAAACAGTTAACCTAGGTTCGATTCCTAGTACTCTTGCCATGCTGGATTAGCTTAACTGGTAAAGCGTCAGTTTTGTAAACTGAAGTTGAGAGTCCGAGTCTTTCATCCAGCTTGACAAGTTCCTGGTAACTTGTGGTATAATCTTTCTAAGATGATAAATTAATAAATAATAAAAAAACTATGAAGATTAAGCCAAGGAAAATTAGTTATGTGTTAGGGCAGACTGTTTGGTTCTTTAACTTTACAGACCTTGACGTGAATGAAGGCATCGTGATAGGTGCTTTTTTGATGCCTGGAGAACCAAAAGAAAATAAGTATGCTTTCCAGATTGAATACGAAAAAGAAGGCGAAAAGGTTCCTCAAGTAGCTAGTCTTGAAGATGCAAACATTAGTGATTCGAAGGAAGGAATTATTGCTAAATTCCGACCGTACCGTAAGAAAAGAATTAATGACGAAATTGGTCAGGCTGATAAAGATCTAAAAGAAATTAAAGAAAAGTTTACAGTTGGTGAAGGAATCAAGAAAGCAATTGAAGAAAAACTAGTTAAGTTAAAAAAGATGAAAGAAGAAGAAGCTAAAAAATAATATATAAAATTATGCCAACATTACAGTACGTTCAACCAACAGAAGGACAAAAAGAATTAATGCAAAAGTTTCGTGATAAATATGAAACTTTATTGAATGATATTAATGGAATGGAAATAAATCAAAGTCGTGGATTGTCACTAGCTAAAACTAAATTAGAAGAAAGTGCTATGTGGCTTAATAAGGCTATTACAGAGAATGATTAGTAGGTTAAGAAATAGTTCATTGAAAAGTGGAGTCGAGTAAAAGGAAAAATACTATGACGAAGAATCTATCTTGGCGGTTGAGTAAACTGCCAACTCCTGATGAAGTACGGGAGCTTGTCAAAGACAAGATTATTACTCAAGAAGAAGCAAGAGAAATTTTATTCAAGAGTTTTGATGAACAGGATTCCCAGATCAAGGATGCGAAAAAGATTAAACTAGAAGAAGAGATAAAAATTTTAAGGAACTTAGTAGAAAAACTCTCTCAGAATAACTATCAAAGAATAGTTGATGTTATAACAGTTGAAAAACCAATCTACGTTGATAAAGATTGGTATCAACCATATAAATACTGGTGTACAAATGCAACGAGTGCACTTAACACAAATTCAGTTACCAGTGAGATGACCACAGCGTGTAGTGCATTTAATTCAATATTGTAAATAATTAATCACTAGACTCCACTTTTAGTGAATAGTAGAGGGTCTTAAAAAAAATATGGCTATTAGCAAAAAGCAAGCTGACGGATTGAAAAGAATACAGTTAGAATACATTGAAGGATTTATTATTGATGAACAAAAAAAGCAAAGAGGAAAGATAGAAGTTTGTGAAAATAATTTAAAGATTCTTGAATTGGATATGATCGATGTTAAGGCTGGAAGATATAAAGAAATCGTAGAAAGACATAATAAAGATTGGACCAAAAGTAAAGATGATGGTACACCAGTTTGGTTTAGTAAAGACTGCTGGGTATTCTCTGCTAAAATCAAATCATGAATATTCTAAAAAAAGTAGCAGAGACTAGTGGTATTGATCCAGATACTATTAAGATAGTTTATTATGATTTAATAAAGGCTATTACGTCTGATCTTAGAAGTAAAGGTAAATCTGATGCAGTTGACTTAGGTGAGTTTAGAATAACTGAATATAAGTCTAGAACTATAGGAAATGTGAATACTGGAGTTAGGCACACTCTTCCACCGACTAAGGTTTTGAAGTTTAGGGTGTGTAAGAAGCTTAGAGATTACATAAAAATGATGGATTAGGCCTTATGGCCTATTTTTTTTGTTATAAAAGTGAACTTATGGTATAATCTAGAGGTAAAAAGTAAAATTTGATGCAAAAATTACTTTATTTTTCAAAATTATGGCAAACAATGATCAAAAATTGCTATCTGAATATAAAAACTTAGAAAAAACGCTTCAAAATCAAGCAAAAACTAGAAAAGGAGATGCAGCGATTGAAGCTGAAAAGCAATTAATAAATCTTAGACGAAGAAGAGATACGATAGAAAGTAATATTCTTAAAAAAAGATGGTATGGTGAGGATGATGATGAAGATCAAAAAAGAGAAGGAGGAATCCTAGAAAAAGGTATAAATCTTCTTAATACTGGAGTATATGCTGGTGTTGGTGCAGCAGAGATTGTTTTAGGTAAAGGAGAAAAAAAAGGGCTTTCTAATATAGCTGCAAATATTAGAGAGAAAGAAACTTACGGAGATTTATTAAGAAAATATAATATTTCAAATACTATAGCTGCTCCAATGGGTTTAGCTATGGATATTGCTTTAGATCCTTTAAACTGGATAACTGCTGGTGCTACAGCAATTGTTCCTCGTGTTGCTTATGGTGCTTTGAAGGCTGGACCAAGAGGTGCAGCTAAGGGGCTTACTACTAGTCTTGCTTCTAAGGCTAGAACTATTGGTAAGATAACTCCAATTCTCAAGGGTACTGAGAAATTCAAAAAATTTAGCACAAAGGCAATAGAGGGTAAGGAAGCTTACAATGCATTAGTTGGAAGAAGTGTTGAAGGTATTTTAGAAAATAGACTTTCTAAGAAAAAGTTAGGAGATTGGGTAGAATCTAAAATAGATAAAACTAGTATAGGAAGAAAATTATATGAGCCTTGGAGAGGATCTTCTAAGGATTGGCTTAAGCAATCATTGGGAGACGACCTAACAAAAAGTATTCAGAAAGCAGAAGCTGGAGAATATCCATTCGTACCATATGCTAAAGGTAATAGAACTAGAGCACCTAAGGATCTACAGGATTTTGTACGTGATGCAGACTTGATTGAAAGTTATGATGATCCAGTAAAATTTGTTAAAGACCAAGCTAAACAAATAGTTGATGATGGTGCTGATATTGCAGTTGAATCATATGGTATAGCTAAAACTGTTAATTCTGATATTTTTGTTGAGCGAATGGCAGGTGAAGCAGTTAATGATAAAATATTTAAAGAAGCAATACTTGATGAGATTAGAGAAGTTTCTAAAGAAATTAGTAAAGATAAAACTGGTGTTAAGTGGTTTGATGCTGCAGCTGAAAATTTTAGAAATATTAAAGTTAAAGATGTTGAAGTTGGTGAAAAAGTAGCAGATTTTTATGGTGCTGCTATTGGAACTTTTAAAGTTGCAAAAGTTGCTTTAAATCCTTCAGCTTATGCTAATGCTGTTGTTGGAAATGGCGTTATGGGTTATATGGCTGGATTATCAATGCATAGCAAAGGGTTTTTAAATACTATTAAAGAAAGTTGGCAGTTTTCTAGAGGAGCAATGAGTCCAGAGAAAAATGCTAAATTTATAAAAAAAATTGCAGAAAATCCAGAATGGGCAAGAGCAATAAGTCTATTCCCTGATACTTTTGTAAAAATTTTTGGTGTTCATCCAAAATTTATTATGGGGAATGGTAAAGCAATTGCAGATGATCTTATTAGAAATGCGAAGGGTGCTTTAGATGATGTTCCTAAAGCATATATTGATGATTCTATAGAATTATTTGAAAGATTTGGAGGCAAAGTTGAGTTGAAAACTAAGGGTCCTAAAACTACTGGGCTTACTGAAACATTATCTGAAATTAGTGATAAAGGTGGAGAGGCTTCAACTTTTTTTAATCAAGAAATTATTACTGGTGGATTTAGAAAAATGCTTGATGCAATTGAAGAAAAAGCTAAGACTACTGATCATGCATACTGGAAGGCTTTACATACCTATTATACTAAACCAATGGATTACTATGGTAGTATTGATCAAGGTTTTAAACTTGGAACAGCTTTACATATTAGCAATGTAGGTATTACAGAAAGAGAATTAATGACATTAAGTAAAGTGGTTCCAATTGGTCAAGGAGCAGTTACTCATGATATAGCAACTGATCTATGGAGAATTAAACCAATAAAAGCAATGGAAGTTGCCCAAGAAATATATATGAATTATGGAGCTATGCCAGGAGCTATTAAAGTATTAAGATCATTACCATTTTTTGGGGCTCCATTTGCTAGTTTCATGTATGGAATGACAGTTAAAACTGGAAAAACTTTAAAAAATAATCCAGCAGTCTTTAATAAAATTAGTAATTTTATTCATGAATTCCAAGGTCGTAAATCAGCGCTTGAATTAGAAAAATTGGATAGTAAATATTACGAATGGTACAACCGAGAAGGGATGATAAAACTTCCTTTTTTTCAGGAAAATCCAATTTATTTTAATGCTGCTAACATGATTCCTTACTATACAATGAATATGTTTCAACCATCAGAACGATCATATTCAGATAGATTGCCAAATACTGTAGTTAATGTTTTTGATAGACTTCCATTCTTTAAGACTCCAGAAGGTCAGATATTATTTGATTATGCTGTTTTGCCTATGATAATTCGTGATTCAAATCCAGTAGGAATGTTTGATCAGGCTCTTTGGCCACAGGATGCTTCTAAGATTGAAAAATTTGCATATACTGCAAGAGCAATAGCAGAAATACCAGTACCACCTGTAGCTGGACTAGCAGGAATTATTGGAGGAATTGTGGCTCCAGGACTTACAAAGTATGCTCCAAGTTTTAGATATAGACAAGGAGCTAATGCTGTTCAAGGTAAAACTTCAGTGGGTATACAATCTGCCGAAGATGCTACTGCTAAAACAGTTAGATATATTTCATCTGTATTTGGTTTGCCATGGTATAAAATGAATTTAACTTATAATACTAAAAAAACTAAAAAATAATTAAAAAATTATGCCTAATATTAAAAATGCACAACCAATTCAAAATCTTCCAGTAGAAGAAGGTGCTAGCATGCCAATGGTAATGGATGCTGGTAGTTCAGTACCAGGAACTCCAGAAGAAAGAAGAGCTGATTTAGAGAATCGATTTGATAATTTAGAAGGTAATGAACGAGATCTAAATTCTAAAACATTATTAAATAAAAATAAATTAGAAGAGGTTAAACAAGAAACAATTAGTGCAATGTTTCAAATATTAGAAAGTATGGGAGTTGATCCTAGTAATTTAGAATCAATTAGAAGTTTTTTAGAAAAATTATCACAGCAAGATCCAGATCTAGCTGCTATGTTTGAGATTGCTTTTAATGGTTTAGCTAAAGGTGAAGATTTCCAACCACCAGTTGAAGAAGGATTGCCAGGACCAGAAGCTGGATTACCAACAGGACAACCAGAAAATTCAATGAGACCAAATCCAGTACAGTCACCATTACAATCTGTTGGTCCAGATTCAGCACAGTCACCACTGCAATCCGTTGGTCCACCTCCAGGAGAACAAGTTGAACAACCTAGAGAAATGCCATTTGCACCACCACAATTATAATTATGAATTAGTCATTTCCCAACTTAATCAAAGTGAGGGCGTTGCCCTGTCGCTGGTAAAACCGCAGACTTTGGTTAGGTCGGTAGGTTACAAGGTTCATTTTAAGGGGTTACAAGTTTGTCGCATCTCAGCCCTTTTCTTGCGAGGGCGTTGCCCTGTTTGATGTTTTAGAACAGCAGACAAGAAAAGGGCTGAGAGGTGATAAATATACATATAGTATGAACGTGTATAAAAAAGTAGATTATTTATATATAGTCATTTCTCAACTTAATTTCTTTTGTCGGTTAAGCCGTCTTATCTACCTTAACTAGGTAGCTCTAATGCCGATGCACCTCGTAAGAGGCATCCAGTTGGTCTGGTGTAAGAATTAATGTAGGATAAAAAGGAATTAAGTTTGGAGGTGATTAACCTAGTCATTTCCCAACTTAATCAAAGTGAGGGCGTTGCCCTCTCGCAGGTTAAACCGCAGACTTTGATTAGGTTTGGAGGTGATTAAAATGGATAACGATTGTAAGTGCGAGTTTGCATATTGTTGCCCTGTTCACCAAAACGGAGATGGCTGTGTCCTGAAACACAATCGAATCTGGGTAATGAATTGTGCCGAATGGAATCAGTTTAATGAACTAGCGAACACAACAACAAGAATCGAAAAGAAAGTATTGGTATCACAAGATTCAGGAGGTGACTAATGCACGTTCATCGAAAGTTCAAACACCGCCTAAGACGGCTATACTGCACACTTTTTGGTCATAAGAAACGAGGAATTGGAAACCACAAAGTTTGCGTTTACTGCCGTACAGTTCTTTAAGACTTTGGGTGGGGGATTATCTATGCCAGCTACGGGGACAAATCCGTAGGCCACAATTAAACAAAACCCCCACCCACCTTTTTACCCCCTGCGCCCAGAGAGAGGAGTTGCTAAGCCTCAAGGTGACTTCTCTCTCACCCCTTTTATGAATTAAATCGATTATATGAAATTTTATGAAAAAGAGTATGAGGACGTTTTTAGTGGCAAAAGATTTTTAAACAAATGTAAGATTGAGAATGTAAGCATTGATAACAGTGATGACGTGAATGAATATAAATTATTATTTCGTAGATCTATTCGTAAATATGAGAAAGATATATTTGATCACTGGATAAAGATTGCTTGGTTGATGCGTCGTTTCTGCTACCACGGTAAACAAAGACGAAAATTTAGGGCCAATGGGGTTGTACTTGATGGCGCTTTCTCTATCTTCATGAAAAGAGAAGTTGGTTATGATCTTGCACTGGTTACTAGGAATACATTATTCAATAGAATATCAACTTATTTCGAAGACTTCTTTCCAGGCTTTGACACTAGTGATCCATTTAAAACTAAATATGAATACCCATATCAAAATGTTAATTTAGAATATTTGATGTTGGTATATCAAATGCCAGAGAGACTAGATTTATTAGACTATGCCGAGAAGAGGAAATTGAGTTATTTGAAATTCCAAGATTACGTACTTAATCATATTCATTGTGCTAACGAAGAAGTTGGTGAAGAAAGATTCGTTTTCTCTATTTCTACACGATGGGTATCATATATAAAATATAAAAATTATGAAGGATAGTAAAAAATTAAAACCAGTTACATTTATCAAAGGTGAGTATCGTCAATACTACGCTCCTAATGATTTTAGACAAAAGTTATTGCTTAAGGCAATGACGATTACTGATAATCCTAAAGAGTGGAGGAAGATGATTGGTGCTAAGTCAATGGCTGATGTTTATCGAACACTAGACAAGTTAGCATTGAGAAAAGAATATCATGAAGCATTACTTAGGTTAGGAATTGACTTTGATTATATTGTTACTGGTATAAAAAATATTGGTGAGACTGGTAAATCTGATGGAGTTAAGTTAAAAGCTTTTGAGACTTTACTTAAATCTGTTGGTATGGATAAATACGAAGACGTTAAAGAGAGTGCTAAGGATTGGGAAGAGTTAATTAAGGAAGTAGAGGAAAGTAAACAATTAAATCCTGGTGATGAAACTGCTGTTAAAGAGAAAGGTTATGAAGTAGTCGAACCAAAAATTCCAGAAGAAGCTCAGAAAAAAATAAATGAAGAAAAAGAGATTGGACAAAGTTTATATGAATAATGATGAACAGGTAATACAGAATTTAGAGAAGTTAAGAGATCCTAAGTATTATCTTGAAAATTTTTGTAAAGTTAAAACCAAGAGTGCTGGTCTAAGACCATTTATATTGAAAGAAGCTCAGAAAGATATTTATAATACTATCAGAGAGAATAGTCGTATTATTATTCTTAAAGCTAGACAGATCGGGTTTTGTCAACATCCATCTACTAAAGTGTTAACATCTAATTTAGAATGGGTAACATTAGATGATATAAAAATTGGTCAAACAATTATTGCTGTTGATGAGAATATAATTGGTGGGAAGGGAAGTGCTAGAAAAATACGTAACTCAGTAGTTGAGAAAAAATTTAATGTTTATAGTGAGGCAATTAAATTAACAATGGACGATGGATCAGAATTAATAGCGACGCCTAGTCATAAGTTTCTTTTCAAGGATTCTCATAAATGCAAAATGGTATGGAAACGCGTTGATGAATTAAAAATTGGTGATGAAACTGGGATTATTACAAAGACATGGGACAAACAATCATATGAAGATGGATGGTTTGGTGGAATGATAGATGGAGAGGGATCACTTAGTAAACCAAATAGGACTGGTGTATGCCTTACTATTAGTCAGGTTAATGGCTATATTTGGAATAGATTACTTAGTTATGTTGAAAGTAATAATATAAACTATAGAGTTGAAATCGATAAGAGAAAATCTGGTGACTCATCTAAACTTGGTTGCAAGGAAGTGAATAAGGTTGTTATTAGTAATATGTTTGATCTTTTGTATATTTTAGGAAAAACATCTCCATCAAGATTTAAAGATAGAAGTTTTTGGGAAGGAAAGAGGTTGGGATTTACTGTTCGTCCAAGAATTATGAAAATAGAGAAGTTGAAGAAACAGAGAATGATAGATCTTCAAACTTCAGAAAAAACATATATAGCAAATGGATTTATTTCACATAATTCTACAGCTATTACTGGATGGATTTATCATTACGTTATTACTCATCCTGGAGTTACTGCTGCATTGATTGGTTATAATAGTTCAATGACTTCTGAGTTACTTGATAAAGTTAAAACCTTTATTAGTTCAACTCCATCTGAAGTTAGACCAACACTACAGTACAACTCAAAGTATGAACTTAGTTTTCCATCTATTGATTCCAAGATATTGGTTTTACCATCAACTGAAAACGTAGGTCGTGGTTATACAATTAATCTTTGCCTATGTACTGAACTTGCTTTCTGGGAAAAACCAGAGGAGAAGATGGCTGCATTAGAAAATTCAGTTCCAATTGACGGTAAGATCATTATTGAAAGTACACCGAATGGTCAGGGTAATGTTTATCATAGAATATGGATGACCGAAGACAATGGCTATGAGAAAAAACAATATGGTTGGTGGTGGGAATATACGAAAGAACAGATTGAGCATATCAGGAAGAGGATGAATAATCCACGTAAGTTTGCTCAGGAATATGAATTAGAGTTTCTAGCTTCTGGACGATCAGTATTTGATCAGAATGTTATTAAAGATCATCGAAAGAATATATTGAATGTTGGTGATAAAACAGCTGATGGCCACATTGTTTATGAAGAAGATGGCTTAAGAGTATACCGTGAACCAGAACCAGATAAATTTTATGTTTGTGGAGTTGACGTTTCAGAAGGTGTTTATGGCGGAGATTATTCTGTTGCTACTTTTTACGACAGAATGACTGGAGAAGAAGTTGCCATGTATCGAGGATTCCTTGCTCCAGATAGACTTGGTGATAAGTTAGATAAATGGGGACGAAAGTATAACAACACATTGATGGTAGTTGAGATCAATAATCATGGTCTTACTACAGTTACTATTTTAAAACAACATATTTATCCATCAATGTATTTTAGACCAGCTAAGTTCGATGTCATGGGAACTCCAGTTAGTGATAAACTTGGGTGGCAAACAAATAAAAGAACTAAGCCAATATTGATTGATGATTTTGCTCAAGCAATGAGAGAAGATGAATTAATTATTCATAGTAAAGAGACCTTAGATGAAATGTCAGTGTTCATTTATGATGATAATAATAACATGACTTCACAAGAAGGATTCCATGATGATGCAATCATTGCTTCAGCAATTGCTTATCAGGGATTTAAAATATTGTATGATGGACCATTAACCCAGATAGATCAATCAAAACATTTACCAGTAACTTTCACTTATTAAATAATAATATAAAAATATGGCGACAAATGTATATAGAGCCGAAGACTACAGTAAGCAAGAACAAAGCCTAGTAAGAAGATGGAGAAATGAACGAGATGACGCTAAGAACTATTTCTTTGCTGTCATAAAACCTAGGCTGGAAAGGTCTTATAAGCTTTATATTGCCGATAATACAGATCGTGCAAAACAAATAAAAAAATGGCAAGCTAACATTGCGGTTCCGTAT
>Ga0075125_10000206_pt1 | contig 25273 bp, 30 predicted proteins | sample AntAceMetag02UKN_FD_69810 | JGI IMG/M metagenome (GOLD analysis project Ga0075125, IMG submission 69810) | Saline lake microbial communities from Ace Lake, Antarctica - Antarctic Ace Lake Metagenome 02UKN | ecosystem: Environmental > Aquatic > Non-marine Saline and Alkaline > Saline | place... | reverse complement strand
TACCTACAGTGCCGAATAGGACAGAGAACTCACTGATGTAATACTCTCCATCACTCTCTAGGATATCCACACAGAAGATATCTGTCTTCATAGCTACTCTTAGTCTCCTTGCTATATCTAATACTTCTCTAGGGGGATCATCATATATGATTAGTCCAGTACCAGAAGCTCTGAAGTCCTTAGTAGGTTTATCATTGATCCTTCCCCAATATTTATTTCCGCACACAGTTATTCTCCATTCTGTGGCATTAGGGATAAACTTCTGTAGGATGATGGAGTCGTACTCTATTGAATGTCTACTTAGGTGGTGTTTTTGTACTGATGGTATCCCAGAGGAGAAGGATGTATCTACCCGCGCCATAAGTTCTTCCTTATCCCTAACTATACTAACACCATGAGAACTACTACCTAGGCTAGTCTTCACTACTATAGGGAAGCCTAGTACCTCTCCTGCAATCATAGCTTCATCTCTCTTGTAGCATACCATTGTGGGTATATAAGGGAAGCCATTAAGCTGTAAGTAATGGGCTATAGCCCTCTTGTTCTCATAGAGCATTATCATGTTAGATGTAGGATGTACTATTAGTCCTGCTTGTTCCATGGCATAGATCTTCTCCATAGCCATATCTTTCTCATTAGGCCAGTACATAGCACGATGAAAGAATCCATCAAAGGTAGGGTCCATTACCTTCTCATACCAATCATAAGCATGGAAGTCTATGAACTCATACTCCATATCATATTTCTTACATCCTTCTACGAAAGCAGCATTGAGTATCTTATGCTTACGATCATAGTCCCTATTCTCTAGGATACCTATCTTAAGTCCCATTATAGATCTAGCTCCTTTAGGTATGGTAGTACTTCTTTCTGGGTTATACGTTGATCTACTGTTCTTATGTCCTTATAGGACTTCATGTGTAATATACAACTATCTGGTGTTGTTAGATGTACTGGGGCACATATAACCTTATCTCTTATCTCCCCATAGTTGTATTGTAGGCTATGGTCTTCTACTACTTTACTTAGGGCTGGGCTTTCTTTTACCATTGTATTCATCTTAGGTATCTGTTTTATCCACAGATCAAGGAAGGGAAGAGATTCTTTTATGTCAATCGCGGCAAAAAAACATCCAATATACTTAGGCTTCTTATAGGTAGTACGACATAAGATAAAGTCTCTATTACCTTCAAATAATTCTAGCCAAAAGAACATATCATTAACGAACATACAGTCTACATCTACCATTATAGTAGGAGTAGGGTCTCTCATAAGACTATCTTTAAGGAAGGAAGTCTTTGAATACGTTATGGTTTCCCATACTTCATCATGAATATTGTCCATTTTAGCCATATCTACCTTAGTAGGTCTTACTACTACATCTCTTGTGGATAACCACTCCAGATCCTGAGAAGTGAGTCCCGTATCGTACACATATAGGAAGTTTATCTTATTTTCTGGGAGATATCTTCTCGCGGAAGAAATAAAAAGCTTCAGGAAATTAAAATAGGAATGGTTAGCTACTGTAAGGATGTTATATTTCATTTGTTCCCCTGTGTTATGTGAGTATAGTATTATTGCTATGTAGTTACTTTTAGTTGTGACATTCATGACATTTACTACTTGTGGATAATGTATGCCTTACTATGCTTAGAGTACCTCTTGAATCTACTGGTACTATGTCTCTCAAAACGTTTGAAGCGTGAGGTAAATGGCGCGCCCTTGTGTATTTCCTCATCGGAAAATAAGTCATAGACTGCCTTATTGTATACGGCCATGTTTATGTTCTTATTGCTATCTAGGGATATGAATGTGTCTTTCATTAGGTTTAGGAGATTTAGTACTGGTTGTATAGTTCCTCCTATCGCTCCTGCATTGAGAATCTGTTTGTCTTCATAGACTACTTTATTAAAGGCTTCTTTCATCTTATCCATTACCCAACCGTTATTAGAGATGATGTTCTCTCTTTCATCTAGACCACAGTATAGCTTATATTCATTACTTATTAGGTCGAAAGGGTTCTTAGTGAATACTACATCAAATAGGTCTGTCATTAGTACTCTATCTGTATAATCTTTTCTATTGTTTAGATATTCCACATAAGCAAGAAATCGCTCATCATTCGTCGAAAAAAAATCTAACTCGTGGTACTTAAAGATTATCTTTGGATATAGACTCATAAATTCCTTAGATAGACCATCATGAAATATTATAAGGTCAATATTGTCTAAGTGTTTTTCTATACTGTTGTAGTAGTTATCTATCTTACTTGGGTCATTAGCCTCTACTTGGTTGTTGTTATCTTGAGGATCTGGTGCGCCGAAAAAATAACTTGAGAGAAGAACATTTCTCTTTGGTATATGTAGTATTCTACTATAGTTAGGCATTCTTGTCCATATCTCCTTCTTTGAGATAGATATTGGTGCATGTCCTGATGTAGTTGATCCAATGTGTTTACGGTATAAATAGGTAGGCTTAGTATCTAAAGCAAATGGTAAACCACTATACATAAACCTAGCTATAATTTCCTGATCCTCACCATATTTTAATTGTTCGTCTAAAAACCCTATTACGTCTTTAAACACATTTCTATCACATAAACATTGGGCAAAGGAAACTCTACAATTACAGGGAGTTTGAAGATATTCGTTTTTAATGAATTCTTCTGACTTATTGGTCTTCATCCAGTCCATAGGATATCTAATCTCAGTGTCACTACCCATGAACCATTCAATATTGCCAAATACGGCAGATACTTCCTTCTCTAGGATAATACTGAGTAATGTTGAGACTCTATCGGGTTCACATAGATCATCTACATCCTGTTTAAGGATATACGGTTCTTTAGCTTCCTTGATAAATAAATTTATCGTGGCCGCAATTCCCTGACGGGATTCATTAGTATAGAATTCGTAGTCTTTACCCTCAGTTCCTAAGTTATGAGCTAAGGATTGTACCATATAGGATGATCCATCAGTGCTACCATCATCGTAGAAATAGACCTTTGTGTTAGAAAGGTCTTGTGATTCCAGGTTCTTCATTAGTTCTGGAATGAATCGTAATCCATTATAGTACGGTACTAGGAGAGATACATACTTCTTGTTGGATTTCTTTAGTATTACCTTCTTAGTTCTTTTAATAGGGTTATCTATATAGCTATCAAACATATCTTCTAGTAGTTTAATTTGTTTATCCCATGAATAAGGATATATTGATGCTCTACTAGTACGTTGTATAGTATTGGTATCTAGTTTGGTAATGGCTTCTATAGCTCCAGCGATTGTTGCTGGTTCTCTATTAGGAATGAAGAATCCATTCACGCCATGCTTGATTACTTGAGATGTAATACCTACTCTAGTCGTAATGACAGGAATACCACAAGACAAAGCTTCTAACACAGGTGTTGGAGTACCTTCTAATTCTGAGGCACAGACATAACATGAGATCTTAGAATAGAATTCATCGTACATCTGGTCATGTTGTATAGGATTAGTAGCTGCATCTTGGACTAATAGCTCAACATCAGCTAATTTACATGCTTCCTTTATCTCTGGAAGACCCTTGATATTACTGATAGTATTGGTATTCCCTGTCCACCCAATTTTAAAGGTGGGAGCAGCCGCCTTGCCGGGGGAACAAACAAAGCGACTACTATCCACACCTACGCTAACAAGTTTTACCTTGCTTGGATCTACTTGTTCACATAACTCCTGAAATAACATAAAGTTAGAACAGGTCCACCCGTCATAAGTGTCTATAGCTTCTTGAAATGATGAATAATGATCTGTAAGATTACCTATATAGGCTTTAGCATCGTACATTTCTTTAATATTTTTATGTGCCGAGTGCCATAAGCAATAAACGATATCGCATTCAATACCTTTATGCTGTGGTTTTGAGTACATTGGTACTACTGCGAATTGGAATCTATCGCTCAAATGGCTAATAATCTGCTTAGCTGTCTCAGCAAAAGACCAATCGTGTGTATCCACAACGAGAACTACTCTAGGACGCTTATCTAGTGCCCAATCTATAGAACGTTCACGGACTTCAGCACCACATAGGTTCCATAACTGCTTGCCAGACTTCTTCAATGTAAGCTTAGTGGTTGATGTTTCTTTACCTAAATATGTCCATCCCTTTTTCTGGTTAGTGTGAAATTGCCCGAAAATCTGCGGTTCGTCAGCTAAGGTAATAATAATACCGTCTTTGTTTTTCCATCTATGCATTAGTCAAACCTCTTCCAAAACTTTGCTTCTAGTGATTTCGGGTATATTTTACCACTAGTCCTCGAAACGTGTAAACAACGGCATTTTGGGTCTATAAAAACCTTATATCCATGTAGTTTAGCCTTCTCACACCACCACACGTCTTCACCACCTGCAAATCTGTAAGCACGACCATTAGATTTATTTCTTATCCAGTCCCATCTAAACCAGTCTTTATATCCTATAGCTTCTAGTACTTCTCTTTTTACTAATAGACATCCAAAACCAGTAGCATCTACCTCAAAAGGAGTAGACGGGTATTTAGGCTTAGGATCAAAGTCGTACATCTCATTCTTGGTATTTAGGTTAGCAAATACAGCTTTGTATGGTGTAGTCTTATAACAGCATACTCCACCTATTATAGGTTTATCGGCTTCTAATAGTTTCTGTATTCCTAGAGGGGAAGGGAGGATATCGTCGTCCAAAAAAAGAAAGTGTGAGACTTCTTTGTTTTGGTAAGCAGCAGTGGTAGTTTTATTCCTAGCTTCTAATATAGGTTTTCCAGTACAAGTATATATAGTGTATTCCGTATCTCCTATAGACGCAGAAAGGGCTTTATACCAGCCCTCAATAAACTCTCCGGTTAAAGATGGCGTGAGTACAGCTATCATTGCTAAGAACCACCAATGAGCTTATGTTGTTTTTCTAATCTCTGAGCCATTTTCATTAAATATTGTCTCTTAGCCTCTATCCATTGTGGAGTAGGATAAGTACCAGCATTGTTCATCTGGTATTGCTCTATATATTTATATAGGGTTCTCTCTATTAGCTCCCTAGCAGGATGTTTATATCTTTTTGCTTTCTTTGCAATAGGCATTATTCTACCTCAACTACTTTTACGCCCTTTGGCTTGTTTTTACTACCTTTTGGTCTACCGCCTTTTCTCTTCACTTTAGGCGCAGGAATATCCTCAATTTCAGTTTCAATAAACTGACCTATTAATTCCTGATAGATTTCTGGATATTGTTCTTGGAGGGCTTTAAGGTGTTTAGGATATAAAGATAGAGCATATCTTTCTAGAAGAACCCAACCTTTGCCATGAGGTTTTGGAGTAGTCCAATATTGGAGAGGTTGTTTAGGACCACCGACCATAGTTTCGATGATATTTAGTTTGTTTGTTCTGTGATCAAACTTACATAGAGTGACCTTTGATTTCCCATCTGGTATTGATTTCATTGCCATTATTATCCCCCGATAATTTAAGTGTTAGTTATGTTTGTTATAGATCTTATTAATCCAAGAAAGGAATTCCTCATAAGATCTTTCTAATTTAGCAGTATTGCAGTGCTTGCAGCAAGGAACGCAGTTATCTACCGTATATCCTACAGTGTTATCTTTACGGTCTATGCCATTATATATATAATATCCACCTGTTGCTTTTTGGATAGTGGATGGTTCTATTCCGCAGTAATGACAATTCTGTGAGGTTATATCTCTGAATTGTTCTTTAGTAAGATTAAAGTAGTAATCTCTTTCTTCTGCATGTCTTTTGTAAACCCTAATTAGAGTATTAAGTGCTGCTTCTCCAGAAGGAAGCTGTCTATGAACTCCATTGCCGCAAGTCCTAGTATTGCCTGATGAGAGATCGCCAGAGTGAATAGTAATCTTCCGACCACAACTACATTTACACAACCATCTAGCCTTCTTGTAGTTATCTGCAAGTCCAGCATAACTAACAACAGTTAATTCCCCAAAAACTTGTCCTGTAAGATCTTTAAAATTAGGTGCTCTACGACATGAAGTGCATGATTGAACATTTCCTCTTTGTAGTTCTGAGCTAGATGAGGTTATCTCACCACCGCAATCACATTTACATTTCCAAGCTACAGCATTTCTGATACGCTCTGTAGTTTGTTCTATTACTGTTAGTTTACCGAACCTTTGACTTTTTAGGTCTTTAGCTTTTCTTCCCATAATATAATACCTTTGTTTAAGTTAAAAGAGGGCAGGGCGTTATTACCCTGCCCTCTAATAGTATCATAGTATGTAGTAGCTGTCAAGTATGTTGTTTGTTTTAAACAACGTCTACCTTAGGCGTCCGTTATAATGGGAACGCCACTATTGTCGTCGATTTCGCCAACCCCGTAATTTGAAGTCACTACAACTTCAGTCATACGAGCAGAAGCATCACGATCAAATTCTAGTCTGGAAAGCCACTTAGTAACTAGACCAAGAGTATAATCCTGAATGAACATTGCGCCTACAACGTCTGCGGCTGTATTAGCAGTAGGACATTTACTTGACTGAAATACGGAAACGCCCATGTATTCGCCCTGATAGCCCTTTTTATCAATGAACTTTTCTTGCAGAATGAAAGCTGCGGAGTTTCCACCATCTCTCCAAGACTTACGAAGGTCAGAAGTTTGACGTGGATGCAATACGCAGACCATGTCGCCAAAATTCTGAGCATCCTGTGCTTCAAGGACATAACGAGCTTCATCGAAGTTGTCGTCAGTGAAGTCAGAACCAGTAGAACCAACGGCAGTACCGTCATTAAGACCAGCAAAAAGACCAGTTAGATCCCCTTCAAGCTTATCGGCAACAGCACGACCACAAGCTTTTGCATAAGTATCAAGTGTTCTCATCATACCTTTAGCAGATGCGATAGACTTATCAGTAATTGGCACTAAAACACCAACCTCAGATGCTGTGATCTGGATGTCAGTTGGTGTTACTGCACTACCAGTAATATCTGTTTCTTCAGCGACTGCTGTAGCAACTAGAGTGTCTAGTTTAGCGAATTGTCCGACTAGGCCGGATTCATTAGCAATATTCATTTCGTCAGTTAGAGGTGCTACAACGACATTAGCGCGAGCTTCCTGTGCGATAGCGTCATTGATGATTTCGCTATTAATAACGGAATCTAGTGTTGTGACTGTAGTATTAGCCATAATATATTTCCTTTAGAGTATTAACCCCAAATCTTAGTTTTCTTACCGGATAAGGAGCGTTGGTTTTTGATTGATTGCTTTTGTTGTGGAGATAGATTACGATAAGCGGCTCTTTGTTGATCGTCGCTCAGGCCATTAAACATATTCATATTGACATCTGCTTGACCATTGTTTCTACTCCAATTAGACCCTGCTCCACCACCAGCGCCATCCAGCGCCCACGAGTTCTTAGGAAGGAAATCCTTAATGAATTCTTCCACAGAAAGTAGTACAACATCGTGTCCATCATCAACCTTGACTGCCTGATATCCAGCACTTTCAACAGCTTCCCTATTAAGAATAACCTTAGCAGAGCCAGATTTCGTATCCACGATCATCATGTCTCTTAAAATTCTAGTCACAGCATCTAATGGACCTTTAGCTCCACCGTTAGCAAGAACTGTGTCTTTGATGGTATTACCCAACATAAAGTTATCACGATCTCTTGTAGCAGTAGATGCCATTTGTTCCAATTCAGCCATTTGTTTCTTTAATGGTGAAAGGTGTTGTTCTAGTTGTGCAGAAAAATCTTCAGTTGTGTTTGTGTTGTTACCTTTACCCTTTGTGGGGGTATTAAGGTCTTTATTTGAAATGAAATTTCTTACAGTTTCTAGATTCGGATTTGTCAGATCAATCTTGTTACCATCCGGTAGCATTTGGTTCATTAGTTCAAACGCTTCTCTTCGAGCCGCTGTAGCATTATCACGTCTAGCGATAATATCTTGCTTTTCTCTGTTGAAAGACTGTTCTTGTTGAATCAGCTTCTCGTTGATGTTTACGTTAGATTCTTCGGTTACTTGTTCCTCATTAGGCTGTCCAGCTTCATTAGGCATTGTTTAAATTCTCCTTGGTTCTATCCAGAACCGTTATTTTAGTTTTAATATCCCCGTTAATGGGAATATTGACATTTAAGAGTATTATCCCACATAGAGAAAATACTGTCAAATTATTTCCTTAGAGCTAATGATAGGCATCGAACCCATGACATTCTCCTTACTAAAGAGATGCTCTACCAACTGAGCTACATTAGCATTATTTTTAAACGACCTAGTGGAATATTACATTATGCTACTAGGCCAAATTATATGGATATAGCAGGATTTGAACCTGCGACATTCACTCTGCCAGAGTGACGTTCTTCCAACTGAACTATATACCCATAAAAGGAAAATCCCGCCTAGAGTGACTAAATTCCAGGCAGGATCTCCACAACAGAAAGGAGAGAAAAAATATGATAGTCGGGCTTACCCAACTAAGGACTATTATGGTATATACTCTATTATCTGTCAAGTATTTGTTAATGTCCACATAATCCGAGGGTGGGTTATTATTAGATCTATCCTTTCATGAACTATTTTATTTTAAAATATACACTACCTGAGAACTCAGTTCTCTTTTTCTCTTTGTGGAGAAAAAAAACCAAGAAATATATGCAACTATTAGTATAGGTGTTATACTTGTGGTTAGTCTTTATGTTCTGGGTTTGATTCTTGAAAAGAAGAGAGCTATTCATTAAGGAAGCAGTTTAGATGTATTATTTTTGCCCTCTTTAAAGGTCGGTCAAAAGCCATCTTTCGATGTCTTGTTCTTAACTGCTATTATACCAATTCCTAAAATAGCTGTCAAGTACCTTTAAAACTAATAAACCTCACTTTTCTATCATTTTTCTTAATAGTTTACTTCATCTATTATGCGTAAGTACTTGATTAATAAAGATAAACAGTGAAATAATTTATTTTAAACTATTTTAAACTATTTTATTTGTAAAAAAGTACAATAAAATGCACTAAACCCCTTGACGTAAGTACTAAATGAGCGTATACTTGTTCTATAAGTAAGAGAAAAGGCTCTTACATCAACAACTTAAAGGACAATAAGATGACTAAGAACTTCACAGAGACAGCAGGGAAAACAATTGGCGCACTACTAGTGGCAGCAACAATATTTACATGCGGGTTCTTCACGGCCCAAACACTAGAAGAGAATAAGACCTTAGTTCCTATATATGAAAAACAAGTATATGAAGAACAAATAATAGATTATAACATAGATGAAACCTATGAGAATATTAACGCAAATATAGAAGAAATAGAACAAATGCTAAATTACATGAATAGCTTAGACCTAACATTAGATGATATTAAACAGATTCAACAGGAGAACAAATAATGACTAATTTAAGAGAAATCAGCACAAGAATAATCGACTTAACCAACATGAAATTTGGTATGTTAACAGTAAAAGAGTTCGCAGGAATGGACAAGCACCGAATGGCAATGTGGGACTGTAAGTGTGAATGCGGTAAAGAAACTATAGTTAGAGGATCTTCCTTACAAAGAGGAACAACTAGAAGTTGCGGGTGCCTCAAGAAAATCAAACAATTCAAACTACCTGTAGGAGAAGCTTCCTTTAACCATGTATATCGCAAATATATCTCAAATGCAAAGAAGAGAGGGATTAAATTTGACATGAGCAAAGAAGACTTTAAAAGACTATCTAGCCAACCGTGTGAATATTGCGGAAAAGAACCTAGTCAAACAGATACCGTCCCGAATATTAATGGAGACTATGTTTATAGTGGACTTGATCGTATTGATAATACTGATTATTATCATGTAGATAACATGATTCCATGTTGTATTAAATGCAACAAACGCAAATACACTATGACCTTATCCGAGTTCCTGGAAAGAGACTATATGGTCCAGATCAGAAACGGTGGATTTAACCATGACATGCTATTTAAAATAGCTTCTTTGCTGCAAAGTTTGCAATAGAGGTAAAAATAATATGACCTATAATGAATTTAAATCCTATATAAACAATATTAATGGAAATAGGAGAATAACTAATGAGTAAATTTAATGTAAAAGAGTTCGATAATATCGGCGACCTATTTAACAAGTTTCATTCAGTGGTAATAACCAATGACGAACTAACAATGGATGTTTTAGATAGCGCTCTTTATATCTTAGAGGAAAAAGAAGACTTATGTTGGGGTATAAAAAATGATCTAAGGGCAGTTTTGCACCCCAAGCAAGTAGTGGAATTAAAAAGTGACATGCGTGATGGAGCACAACACTTTGGTGGTGAAGTTAGAATTGAAGATACATGGCGTACTCAAAATATGGATTATACTGAAAATGAGGATTACATAGGTCGTTTAGGTATGATTCATATATATAAATCAGATTCCCTTAAACCTGGACGTGGTGCTCTATTCTTAGTAGTAGAAACCAATAAGAAAGATGTTAGTGTTATTGATAACGATTATGGCGTACAACTTATAAGCAAGGAGAATAACTAATGAGAAAACTAATAACAGATAGAAGTGGAATAAGATTGAAAATAAGTTGGTGGATTGGAAAACTTATTAAATACCGTAGATGTGATGCATGTTTAGGTATTATTAAGTATGGTGCATCTAAATGTAAGCACTGTGGCAGTACAGTAGCAGTATGGAAATAGGAAAATAATGGTATTCCAATCGTAAATAAGGAGAATAACTAATGGAAAAACTGAGCATTGATACCCGTAAATTTGAATTATTCGTAAAAGAAACAGCAGAAATAGATCAAGACCAACGTTATTTAGAAGATCCACTACTTTTCATGAGCATTGCATCTACCATATTTAATGATCTTATGAGTTTTGCTGCTTCTGATAAGGGACAAGAGATTATTAGTAGAATCACAGATCAAAGAGATGAGTTCTGTAACCGTGTTGCACTACATGATGCTCAAGTATTGTTGAATGAAGATGTAACTCAGCTTAAATTAGCTTTAAATAGAGAAAAGAAATAATGACTATATCACCTCTCAAAAAAAACAAAAAAGGGAAAGGAGGACCACCTAGCTCTGCCCCTAAGACCCTAGCAACAGCTAAGTTTCGAGAGCGTCAGGCTCTTGAGCTTAGAAGTGCTGGTAAAAACTATCAACAAATAGCTGATATAATGAAAATGAGTCTATCTGGTGCTAGGAAGTGTGTTATTAGATCACTTGAATATATCCAGAATGAGATAACTGAAAAGGCTCATGAGGTAAGAAGCCTTGAACTTGGTAGATTAGATCTCCTTCTAGATGTTGCCATGGAAGCTGTAATAGAAAGTAAGGATCTTGGTGCTATTGATAAAGTAGTTAAGATCATGGAACGTAGAGCTAAATTATTAGGACTAGATCAGCCAACTCAGATGGATATCTTAGTCTCAACACCACAACAAGTAAGAGAAGAGAATCGTATTAAGATCGTTCAGGTACATCCAGAGATGACAGATGATGAAGTAGAGTCTGCTCTTACAGCCCTAGATAATATGAGTCAATAAAATGGGAATAAAGCTACCAATAAAAAAGAAGATTGTTCACACTAAACCTGCTGATCCAGTAGATGTTGAATTAGCGTGTATTGCTGCGAAAAAAAGAGCTTACTATGCTGCTAATCCATGGAAGATTGTAACTGAAATCGTTTATCCTGAACTAGAGTTCGCTGATTTCCACGAGGAATGGTTCAATATTCAATGGGATAACAAGACTACTTTCATTCGTGCTCCTAGAGGACATGCGAAGACTACTGTTTGTACCGTGGGTTATAGTATCGCTAGACTTTTGATTAATCCTAATGTTAGAATCCTTATTGTATCCAGAACAGCTACTCAGGCACAAGTGTTTGCCGCTGATATTCAAAATAGACTGGAATCCAATGAGAAGATTATTGCTTATTGGGGTAAACAAGTAGGATCTCCATGGACAAACTCTAGATTTACGGTAGCTACCAGAACTAAAAGCATTAAAGAACCAAGTGTTATAGCTTCTGGAGTAATGGGACCGTTGGTTTCCTTACACGTTGACGAACATATCATTGACGATATGCTTGACTTCTCAAATACTAGAACTACCAATATCAGGCAAGACACCGTAGAATGGGTTGGGGCTAACCTTAATCCTACTCTAGATCCGGGTGGTTTTAGACATTGGTTAGGTACTAGATATCATTATGAGGATTATTATGGTACTCATCTGCTTAAAAAATATAAAAGACAAGAGTACGTCACCAACCCTAATACTTGCAGAGCTATCATAGATGAAGAAAAAGGCAAAGTTTTATGGCCTGCTAGATTCACAACAGACCTAGATGAAGCTAAAAAAGGAGAAAAGCTAGACCTTATTGCTCAGAGAGAGATGGATGGTCCTATTATTTTTGCGGCACAGTATCAAAATGATGCAGAAGCCATGAGAGGAATGATTATTAAGCCCGAATACATTAAATATTATACTCTTGTGGAGAATAAGACAATGGTTCTTCCAGAAGGAGTAAAAGAACCTATAGAAATCGAAGACCTCATTAAAGTCACAGGAACAGACCAAGCTATTTCAGATAAAGAAACTGCTGATCCCAGTGCATTCTGTACTGTTGGTCTTCATAAAAAGACCAATCAACTATTCCTTCTTCCTGGATTACGAGAAGCTAGGCTAGATATCCACAAACAGATCGAAGAGATCGAAAAAGAAGCTAGACGCTATATTCCTAGACAGCTAGGTATTGAAGATGTTGGTTTCCAACGTGCATTGTATCAGCTAATAGATAAGAAGTTCCGTCAGAATGGTCTAATAAACAAAACTAAGCTAGTTAGAGTACCAAGAAAAGATGGGAAAGTAACAAGAGTCACATTAAACATGATCCCTCCGATGGCCGCAGGAAACTTTTATGTCCTTAAAGGTGAACATGATGATTTCGTAAGAGAAATGTTAGGTTTCACAGATGACAGTTCTAAGGCACATAGATTAGATTCCGTGGAAATGGCAGTTTCGTTACTTTTGAAGCGTACCTTCGTAGCGAAGGCGTGGTACTAATAGTTAAAACACTTAACAAGTTATCTCATAACTGTTATACTTATATATAGGTGGTCAACCTATTAGAAATAACAAGGAGAATATTATGGGACAGAAGATTAGAGATTTAACAGCTCAGCGTTTTGGCAGACTAGTAGTAGTAAAAAGAGCCGAAAACGATACGCATGGTGGTGTTAGGTGGTTATGTAAATGCGATTGCGGGAAAGATCTAGTGACAAGAAGAGGTAATCTAGTTTTAGGCTATACAAAATCCTGTGGGTGTTTAGCTTTAGAAATTAGAACGCTTCCTGAAGGTGAGGCGTCTTTCAATAGGGCTTTATCTTACTATAAATATAATGCTTTAAAAAGAGATATAGAATGGTCACTAACAGAGGGACAATTCAAAACCCTAACCCAACAGAACTGTCATTACTGTGGTTCTAAACCTTCCACAATACAAAAGAGCAGACATAATAATGGAGATTATACCTACAACGGAATAGACCGCATCGACTCTGACAGAGGATATGATATCGATAATGTCGTTCCTTGCTGTGAGAAGTGTAATTTTAGTAAAAGGGATCAGCCTTACGAAGAGTTTATTAAATGGTTAGATAAAATTACCTTATTCAAAAGAAAAGAAGTGGTATAATGAATATTCCAGCCCAATTAGATCAGGACGACACAGGCTACATGTATATAGATGAAGTCATGGAGATATTTAAGGAGCTACTAGTGATAAGAGAAGGTTATTATAAAGTTCCTTTCCAATTAAGAACCTTAAAAAACGAAGAAAAGAAAGAAATATCAGAATACTACTTTAAGAAAGTAATAGAATTCTTAACCAAAACAGATCGTGGGAACGAGACTATCAATAAATTACGTTATCTGGTATCAAATATTAACGGATGCCACTTATCAATTGAAGAAATACTGAAGGAGCTTTAGATTATGCCACTTTACACCGAATGCAGTTATTGTTCAGCCAAATGCAGCGTACCAGACAACAAAGAACTTATTCCTGCCTGTAAGAGTTGTATGCCGCTAAGAAATAAAGGAGTAGATCCTGATACTCACCAACAAGAACAGAAGATTTCTCATGCTGGATTTGAGCATCTAGACATGAATACCGATAAAGACTTCGATTGGAGGAAAGCCCTCCAAGTCATGAAAGACGTTAAGGATATCAACGCTGTAGCTTCCACATCTCAAACAGAACTACATACCGTTATTGAAACTGATAAACCTATTGCTTTATGCTTTACTAGTGATTGGCATTTAGGTTCTTTAGCTACCAACTATGAAGCGTGGTTAGCTCACATCAACTATATCCTAGAAACACCTAACCTTTATATGGCTTCTGTGGGAGATCTTATTGAAGATAGCAAGAGCTTTTTTTCTTTGGCGGCAGTTCTTAGCCAAGCCATTAGCCCTAAGATGCAAGGTAAAGTACTAGGTAAGATTCTACAAGAGCTTTCCGAGAATAAGAAAATAGTTGCTGGATGGTGGGGGAATCATGATCAAGATAGAGATAATAAGCTTATGGGTCAGTCCTTGGTTGAGGATCAATTCGGCAGAACTGGCATTCCTTATTTTAATGGTATTGGAGAACTACATCTAACAGTAGGTGAGGTAGAATACAGCATCGTAGGAACTCACAAATCACGCTTTAACAGCATGTTGAACATTCACCACGGAACTCAAGCTCTCCACAAAATGCAATATCCTAACTCTGATATCGTTGTATCAGCACATACTCACTCACCTGGAGTTGCACAAGAGGTAAGATATGGTAGAGAAGTGTTATTTGTAAAGACAGGATCTCATAAGAGGGATGATACATTTACTAAACAATACTTCCCACTAGGAGAAATTGGTATTCCTACAGTAGTATTAGATCCACATAGAAAAGAAATGATTCCTTTCTGGAATCCTGTATTCGCGGTAAGATATATTAACGGTCTAAGGAAGTAATAATGGCACATGGCGATAAGAGTAAAAGTAATCAGCGTATAGGAAATACAAGATATAGGAAAGGATGGGATTATATTTTTAACCAAACTAATAAAAAGGCTAAGGAAACCCAAGTTCACGGACGAGGAAATAAAAAGAGCACTGGAAACAAAGGAACGAATGGATAAATGGCAAGAAGGGATAATGTTAAATTATGCAAGAACCAAAGCAAATAAGAGATCTGAACGAATTAGAATCGTCATTCTGCTCGAAACTAGTATTAGCACTTGATGAAGCCCATAAAGAGGGATTAAACCCTCTTGTTTATGAAACCTTCCGCTCGCAAGAACGTCAAGACTTCTTATATTCTAAGGGTAGGAGAGGTATTCCTGGGGAAAGAAAAGTCACATGGACAAGGAGTTCTAACCACACTTCAAGGAAGGCAGCAGATGTTGCTCCACAGGTTATGAAAGATGGCAGGTGGATCATAGACTGGAATAGGGTAGACCTTTTCAATAAGCTAGGAGTGATATATGAGAGATTTGGATTAACTTGGGGAGGTAAATGGAAGAGAAGAGATTTACCGCACGTTCAAGATAGCAACCTTTAAACTAAGAAAGCACCAAGGAATTTCCAAGGTGCTTTTCTTTTATATTGGTCCATTATTACTTGTAATGGCTTGTTTAAGGGAGGATTGTTGTGCTTTAAAGTCTCTTAGGAGGTAAAGATCTTCATGGATATCTGTTACCATCTTTTTAACCTCTGCTAGGTTCTTATTAGATACGGCAAACTGTTTTGCGAACTGCTTAAACTGCAATTCACATATATCTGCATCCATCTTTTTAGGTAATTCTGTTTGTATACTTTCTACAATTACTTCTACTTTGGTGGCTCTAGCACTAGTATTGGAAATGAATCCTCCACCTATGATTAATAGCCCTATGAGTGCGACAACTGCGGATATCTTTCCCCAATTGGTCCTTATGATATTCATGTTGAGTGTCCTTATCATGTCAATGTTACCAGATTAGGTCTAATCTCTACTCCACATCCAGCAGCCCCGCTTGTGGGAACCCTACCCTCTTTTAGCGTTAGTTCGTTGTTATCGTCATCTGTCAGACCAACTAAGTCGTAACTTAGATGTTCTTTGGGTTTGTTTTTAGCATCTGGTATTACTCTATTAGCCATTAGGTGATTTCCTTAATTACCACTTCTTTGTTAGCAGTATTGAAATAGATCCTTGCCTGACCCCAATTAGCTACCGTAACAATAGAGTTACGTTCTGTGAGTTTTGGATCTACACCCTTAATCTTATAGGTAGCATTTCTATTTACTTCAGCAATATATTCACCAGAACCCTGATGAACAAAGGTTTCAGTTCCGCTTGAAGTTAGAATTGGTTGATCATCTTCAGTACCAATACCATTTGGTCTATCGAATAGTTCCATTGTGATTACAGCATTTGTATCTGCACTACCAGCATCTTGTAGGTTAAGGTAGACATTACACTTACTTGGATCAGCAGGAGCACTAGTTGCAATTTCTGCTAGAACAATATTAGAAGCTGTTATATCTGCTCCGTCTACTGTTACTTCCACATATCCTAGAGAGGCAGCATAGCTATATCCTGTCTTAGAAGGATATACTCTGAATGTACCATCATCTGAGAGGAATACTTTCTTACCATCTGCTGATCTGGTTACACCTTGAGTCTTTTTATTATCAGAAGTATCTCTAATTTGTAGTAAAGCTCCTGTTACAGGATTAGCACTACCGTCCACGACTGGAATAGTTAGGGCATATTTACTACCAAGAATACCTGACTTCTCAATGTTCTCTTCTCGGGTGATGAGGTTAAAGAGAGTGATCGGCGGAGATCTAGATATTACCCCGTTATGAGTACAAGATACAGAAGCGGATAGTGCAATAATATCTCCAGGGAGCATTAAAGCTACCTGTTCAGTTGTTGGCATCCACATTAGAGCACCGAAAGTATAAGTAAGATCCCCACCATCTGCTAAGTCTATTTCAGTTGTCCCTCTGATGATAGTAGAGGACACAATACCGGTAAGGGCGAACTCTCCTTCAGGGATTAGTCCTGCAAATCCTGGGATCTGTGGGAAACATAATGGGAATGATAGTTCATCAGCATCTAATGCCGATCCATCTAATATTGTTGGTGCGGAAGGATGGAAGATACATACGTCCTCAATCTGTCCTACTACATCTAGATCCCAATCAAATGTCACACCAGCAGCAGAACCATTGATGTCGTTAGCGTGAGATACGAATAGGTGGTATTTATCAACGCTTACGGCGGTATATGTGGCTTTATAAGCCCCATTTGCTAGTTCTGTTACCACCACAATCTCACTAGTAGAACCACCATCACGGTATAATACCTTAGTGAAATCTGCATTAACAGCACCTGTTACGGCTGCGCTGCTACTTGTTAGCATAAAAGTGACTGTTTGTGCCATTATATTTCCTCTTGTTCTGGGAATAGATCCCTATTGTTTGAAATCCACTCATGGATATCGTTTATATCGCCTATTATAACACCACCAGCTTCTATAAGTAAAGATATCTCATCTTCTGTTAATACTGCTTCTCCTAAGCATGTACCATCTTCTAATATTGTATATTGGTGTCTAAGATATACCTTCTCAAATATTGGAGGCCATGGAACGTCACCTGGATCAATGTGGAAATAAGTGCTCATTGTCCGCTCCCTGCTGCGAACCGAAACCCCGGATTTGTTCCGTCAATCCAGTCGTCGATTCGTGATGCGTCCACGTTGAATATTTCCATTCGCTTGAGGTTCATGTTGTTGAAATACGTGAATGACGATCCGTCATATCCGGCGGCAATGGACAGCTGGGCCGTTGAACTGGCGTACAATGGTCCGACGGCTATACTTGAGGTGCCGATTAGCTGAAGCACTCCGGGGTCGGCGGCGTTCATAAATAATCTCATTTCTGAAGAGGTGTGAAGGTCGTATCGATACACCCCGCACAGAAAGACATCCCGGCCTGAGATCCTTGATCCGTTGTCGAAACTCACAGATGTTGTATTTGCTCCGTCGGCGGAAACGTTGAACCTGTACTTGGCGTTATACCGATATAAATAGTATTGCCGGTGGCCCGCTAAATTCACCTTGCCACCAAAGAACCGGACTCCGCTCAGAGCGGGCGATTCGTTGATCCACATGCAGATGGCGAGATTGTTTTGTATGTTCGCCGCTGCCACGTTGCCCGCCGTGGCGTAATCGTTCACCCCATCGAAATAAGGATAAACTTGTGCAGGAGAGCCAGGATAGGTAATTGTATCTCCAGCGCTGTAGATGGTTGCGTTGTTTCCGGCCACCGAGTCTGTAAGTGTAGGATAGCCAGTAATACCATCTTGGCACTTTGCTTGCCAAACTAAATCGTCAAGATAAGGATCTCCTCCTACTCCGGGAAAGATATTAGATCTTCCCGGTGTTATGATCCTGTTTAAGCTTACTCGTGACATTATTCCACCGTTTCTCTAAATGAAGTATTAATATTAGAACCTTCTGAGCAATATCTACTCATATTTATAGAACTTCTATTCATATATCCTAGAAGAGTATATTCTTGTGGTCTATTGGTAGCGTCTAACATTACTACATACTGTTTATGTGTACCAGAATCTGCAAATAAGGTTCTTAAATCTTCTTGATCTGATTTATTTAACCAAGGCCAAGAGAGAGAAAGTTGCTTAAATAATGAATGATATCTAGCTTGCCTACTATAGCTCTCCATTGTTACCATATCAGCGGGGAATACATCTTCCCACTTATATTGGTAATAAAATTCATCATCAGGAGTCCATATTTCATCTTCAGTAGCTCCTACAATCCTACCTATCTGGATATTATTAATACTATTAATAGGTCCAGTAATAAACAATACTTCTAGGTTGTAATATCTGCAAGCTGTATGATCTGGTAGCCATGCAATAATTGGATCTAAGTTCTTTTGGTCAAAGATATCTAAATTCAATTCTGGACTATTTATAATACCACTAGATATGGAGTTACCTCCTATAATTCTAAGTCCTGCAAAGCTTCCTGTTACATCTGGATTAGCTATCTCATCTAAATTATGATTAAAGATAGCGAAGTAACGAAGTGTTTCTTCATTATCTTCTCCAAGGTCAAATGAAACCTTGTGATATGTGTTATCAGTATCTTCTGAATACCATTTTCTACCTACTGAAGGGTAGAGGGTATTACTTCCTTCTAGGGAACCAAGACCTGCCACATTAGGAGTAGAAGTGTCTTTGTAGCTAGTTACAGTAGCACTATCCAAAGAAAAGGGAGATACAATAGTTATCTTAGTTGGAGGTGTATCTTGAACACTATCAGTTGAATCCCATACTACAGAGCAATCATCGAAATATCCCAATTGAGGACTTGCTGTATTAGTTGTATAATAACTGATCTTATTAACATAACCATAAAGAATAGGTGTACTAACCTGCCCTAGAGGGAATGAAGATTTCCATGTACCTGAGAAGTCCCATCCTTGAGGAACACCATCTATAGTAATAGTACATAATCCAGTAGAATTATCAGCTACGCAAATACAAGAGTACCAAGTATTGGCAGTTGCATTAGTTGTAGTAGTAGGATAGTTGGCTTCAGAATACATATCCAATGCACCTGTAAAGCCAACAAACTGAAATACACCACTGTTCTTGATCTTAATAAGGATTTGTGCACGACTCCTACTTCCAGAAGATAAAATAATACCTACATCTTCAGCGGGACCAATATTAGGACGCATCATCTTCCAGGTTATTGTATAAGCACCATTGGTAATAAGCTCATCAAATGTATAAGTAGCATATAGCCTACTACCTGTAGTTACACTACCACTATCTACTGATAAGGTCTTACCATGAGCTGCTCCAGGATCGTCTTTAATTAAGATAGTTCCTTCAGCTACAGGATATTCATCCCAAGAACCACCACCAGTATCCCCTGCCCCTGTGGGAAAGGTATCAATAGTTTCTGATTCGAAGTCTGTATTATGTAGTGTCTTTGCCATTATTCCACAACCTCATCGAATGAAAGAGCTAAACCAGCACCTTTATGACATTTTCTATTAAGAACGAGAGCATTACCTCCTATATAACATAGGATTGTATATGTCTGTGGCCTGTCATCTGGATCTAACATACAAATATATTGTGAATGCCCTCCAGCTTCTCTCCATAGTGTTCTAAGAGTTTCTTGATCTGGTGCTTCTAAGAAGTTCCAACGTACATCAAATTTTCTACGGTTAGATTTCTCTCTATAAAAGAGAGTATTATTCTTTAGTTGTCTAGTAAAGGACTGATCTATATCTGCCCACTTATAGTCGATTGATGGATCTATATTTGGAGTCCATATTTGTGATGCCGTAGCTCCAGCTACTCTACCAATTGATAGATTATCTATAGAAGATAAGGAACCCCAAGCTATAGCTATTTCAATACCGTAATATCTTCTAGCTGTATGATCTGGTAAGAAGCCAGAAATAGGATCTAGAAACTGTTGTGTAGATACATCAATAAGAAGATCTGGTTGTGTCCATAAATCTGCTAATACATCTCCAGCAACTATATAAATATGTCCAATTGTTCCAGTATCTGGACTACTTACTTCATCAAAATTATGATTAAATAACCCAATATATCCCAACTCTTCTGTATTACCAGCACCGAAATCAAATAACAGTCTATGACTTCCAAAATCTGTATCTTTTGATTCCCATTTTAAACTAGCAGCTTCCTTTAGTACATTTTGTCCACTAGTATAAACACTTTTCTCGTTAGGTGTTGTATTAATAGGTCCAGGTCCACTAGAATTTTCATAATAATAACTGGAAGTAACAGTAGTATTATCTAATTCGAATGGAGATATTAACGTAAACTTATCAGGGTTTGCTATAACATTATCACCACCAGTAATAGATATCCATAATACATTAGCAGCCCAAGTTGTTCCACTCTCTTTATTGAGATATATAGTATTACAGATAGCAGCAGTACTATGTCTAAATGGTATATTTGTCGTATATACACCATTATTATTATAACCTAAAATATTTCCTTTATTTTCTAATATATAGGTTTTGTTATCCATGTTTATTTTTGTATAAAAATAAGTATACTCCTGTCCTATTGGAGTAGTTATAGTCGCTGGATTATTTGGAAAACCGGAAGGTGTATATAATAATTCAGTAGAACCATCAGGTAAAACTGTCTCCATATAACCGCTGGTATTTATATTAAAATGAGCGATAGATAAATCAGGAGATACTTGACCATATACTATTTCAAAACCACTACCATTAGCAAGGTCAGTACTTATGGCTATATTTCCATATACATATCCTGTTGTAGTTCCACCATAAGGAAAATCATAATCTGCCTTAGCATTAAGAATGGCTGTAGGATTAAATTCTAGTGTTTGAGTCTCAAAATAACTAGGATGTCCAACAAACATATTTTCCCATAGTTCAACAGTTACATCATTTACTACTGACCATGTTCCTACATCATTAGACGGAACTGTCCCTATAGTTTCATCGTTAAAACCTGTGCTTAAAAAGATTGGCATTTATACTGTTTCCCACATAGGAGCGTAAAATCCAGAAAGGATGATTAAGTATTTGTCATAATAGTGCTGGTTTTGTATTTCGTTTGCTACACACATCAAATCTCCAGGTTTACCGGAGCCACTGTTACTACCCGACACCCAAATAAAGAAATCTACAGTTCCTGTATATGGATAAATTGGTTTTAATAAATCAAATTGATGTGACCATTCTTGGATATAACCATTACCCCAAGAAGGAGGAATATTAGGATCAATACCCTCACCACTATATAGCATTTCTGGATTAAACGTATGTTGTTCGTCTCCATCGAAATCGCCTGAAGCTGTTTCACCCTTCATGGATTTATTAGAAGCTAATACACTATCTTGTAAACCACCAGGAATAAAACTCCATGGGTTAGAATCTGAATTTACCTGCGTAACTACAACACGAAGATTAAGAGTGATTATTTTATATCTCAGACCCCAAATATCATCTGGTAATCCTTGTGATGCATCTATTAGTGTTGTTGGCTCTGAAGAGTGCTCAGGTACTTCTTTAATAATATGAAAGAAACCAGTACCTAAGCCTATTGTGCCTATACTAGATGAGGCTGTAGTAGGTTTAGATGTTCTAGTGGCCCCAATATCATTATTACCATTAAATCCCCACATATTAGCTTTCTTTAGATAATCTGTATTCTCAGCTAAATTATCAAAAAATACCTCTTTAGTACCTTGATTAGGCAGAACTACCTGATCTTCATGAAAATCGTATCCGGTATCAAGTGGATGATTTGTATTTGGTAAACTCATATTATATCCTTATGAAATAGAAGCCCATTTAGGACCATAAATAACTGTCATTACTAATAGATATTCATCATATCCACCTGATTCCTCTCTTAAAATACACATTAAATCACCAGCATCACCAGCAGCAGAATTACCAGTTGCTGAACCTGAATTATTTACCCAAATATTTAAATCTATAGAGGCAGAAGTAAATGTGTTTTCAAACTTCATTTGATATTCACTATTATATGTATGAATATCATTAATATCTACTCCTGGGCCTGGATAAAGGAAGTCGAAAGAGAATGTATTAGCGTCATTATTAGCACCAGTAGTTATATTAGAGGCTAAGGTTGCATCTAGGGAACCACTAGGAATGAAGTCTGTTGTGTCATGTGAGCCATCCCCAATAGCAATAAGTCTTGGTATAAGTGTTAGCATTCTATATTTTAAACCATCAGCATTGTATGGTAAACCATCTGATATATCCACAATAACAGCAGCCTCTGTATCACTATCTTCATAGATAGGGATCTTTTTTATAATATGAATAACACCTGTTTCCATAAGCTCTGAAGCTCTACTATTACCATTATCACTATTACCATCGAATCCCCAACATTTAGCTTCTTTAAGATAATCTGTATTACTAGCCATCTTATTGCCGTAATCGGCAGCAGCCATAGGATCTCCTACTTCAACTTCTTTGTCTTCTGTAAATTGGTAGTTATTACTACTTGGAATTGCCATTGTTTGTTTGTCCTCTTATATTTAAGATACTGTCCATGTGGAATCTTGTGAGTCTGTGCCTAATGGATCTGCATTACCAGTATTATCTGTAGCGAATCCCCAATAGATCCTATCTGCTTCAGATGAATCTGTCCAATTATCTTGATAATCCTCAGTCCACCTACCTACATTATCTCTTAAATACGCATCATATGCAACTATTTCCACAGTTCCTTTTATATAATTCTTTTTAATAGATCTCACATAAATATCTACAGTATCAAGATTTAAAGCGGAGTTAGTGATAGCTTGTAAAGACCCTACATCCCAGTTTAATCCTTTGAAACCTAAAGTAAAGGTATAAACCTTATTAAGTTTAGCATAAGAACTAATAAGTTCTACTGAACGGCTCATAATAGCAATCCATTCATATGCCCATTTAAACTCCACTTTTCTCTCTTGTTTAATAGTGAGGCCATTCATAGGTAATTTAGTAATGTCTGCTGCCAACTCATATGTCTTGGTATAAGTGTTAGCATTAGGGTCATGTCTGTATTTAGATGTCACCTTAGTGACATATATATTTTCAGGATTTATATTTAATTGTATTTTGTTCTGTACAAAATCGTCATCAATAACATCTGCTATAGTAGAAGATGATGCTTGTCTATTTTCTTTTAATAAGAAAGCTACAGTACCATTTTTGTTATAAATATCAACACCAAACTCCCATGCTAAGTCTCCTATAATATCCCATAATTTCTCTTGCTTAACAATTTGTTTTCTTACTTTACCATTTTCCCCAGAAGAAAAGTAGTCTACTAGTATATCATAAGAATCAGTATCGAAGTCTTCATCTGCCATATCACCATATTCAATAAGAATATGTTTGATTAGTATTATTGGATTTGTAATAAGAGTAGTATCTGTGTTTCCTTGGCACTGAATAAAGAATTTATCTTTATTATTAAATAAATAAACTTTATCATTGTGTGAACCTTCCCATGTTCCAGGATCATTGGTTCTATTCCAACTATTTACGTCTATCTCAAATGTACCTTCTGATAGATTTATTGTTGTATCACCAGAGATATCAAAAGCTACTTCACATTGTGAATAATTATAAGCTGATCCACTATGTTTAATCATAACTCTATTACCAATAAAACCAATATTCCCTGTGTCTCCAGGTCTACCAACTATACATTTAATATTTGTCGGTGTTGTACCACCTTGATTGCCGGAATCTAACACAAAAGCTTCTGCTGTTCTGGTATTGTTAGGAATATCTACAGTCCAGTCTCCAAAAAGGATAGGTATAGGTTTATTTACCATATCTTCTGGTAAATTATTAAATTCTTCTTTAGTAAATACATCTTCAGGAATTTTCTTATTAAACTTCTTTCTAAAGTCTGTTATCTTCACAGTTATAGTATCAGGCTTTATAATAATCCCATTACTATATTCTATAAATCCCTTAAATCTAAGGTCTGTAGCCTCATTAAATACACTACCACGTTCTACAGTATAGATCTCAACCTCAACCATAGACCAGAACTTATCTAAATTATTTAAGGAATCATTGAAGTATCCGTCACTATTTGCTAGTGTAATGGTCACAATAGGAAAGGCTATCTTCCTGTTAAAGCCACTATTAATTTGTTCCCTGTGATCAGATACATTAAGTATTCTACCCTCATATAGAATCTCATTAATCACCACATCCCTATCACTCAAGTAGAGTGGAAGGGTAGTGTTGATCTTTACCAACATATCATATTGTAGTTTGTTTTTTTCGGTATTAAAAGCCATTATAGAGTAGCCCTATTGTTTTCTAGTTCTTCTTTGATTGCAGGGATAATCTTATCGTATACAACCTCTTCTACACTAGCACCATCTAAGGCACTAATTTGGAAAGTAATATTAGAAACACTAGTATTACTACTACTGCTCTTATTATCAGAAGGATCAAACTTCTTATTATTTACATCTTCCATGAATTGCTTACCGTAAAATGCTACTGCTGATCTCTGTTGCATATATTCTCCTGTCTGGGCAAGAATATGTCTCTCATCAGATTTAATATTATCACCACTTCCACAAGAACCATCAGTACATCCACCCTTATGTAATACTTTACCGCCATCATGCATAATCTCACCC
>Ga0075125_10000205_pt1 | contig 25304 bp, 22 predicted proteins | sample AntAceMetag02UKN_FD_69810 | JGI IMG/M metagenome (GOLD analysis project Ga0075125, IMG submission 69810) | Saline lake microbial communities from Ace Lake, Antarctica - Antarctic Ace Lake Metagenome 02UKN | ecosystem: Environmental > Aquatic > Non-marine Saline and Alkaline > Saline | place... | reverse complement strand
AAGGAGGGATTATCATGCCTGAAATTATTAATAATATAAAAGTAGGATTGTATATAAAAACTTTACTAAAAAAGAGTAACATGACCCAGGAAGCTCTTGCTCAGAAGCTTATGATTTCTAAATCAGCTGTATCTCAGAATATTAATGGCAAATCATCATTTGATATTCAAAATCTTATGTCAATAGCTAAGATTTTTAATATTTCTTTAGACGATTTGTTAAATTGTAAAGAGAATGAGGAAGAAGACGATTACATATCAGAATATGTTAGATTTGCAAATAAAGGACTAGAAGAAATAAAAAAACATAAATCATCTGATTTGCAAATTCAAGAACCAGACATTTATGGAAAAGTATTGGTTGATTATTTGATCGACCAAGATATACAAGATGTTTTCGTGTATTTACATGAAGAAAATGTTGAATTTGTTAAAGGCCATTATCATCGAGCAAAAGACATTTATCTAAAAGTTATTATCTATATGTTAAGAAAAGATATAAAGGGAGTTATTAGAGACATAAAGAGATATTCTGAAATGAATAACGATTTTGACATAGTCCAGTCCTATAGTGGATTGGAAATATGGAATATCCTTAATGAAGAAAAAAATACAAAGCTTGTTAAAGAAATGATTGATTTGAAAATTATACAAGGATATCAAGTAATGGGTATAAAAAGGAAAAAAGCAGTTAGAGTCCTTACAAAAGCTAATTGGATTGAAAGCATAGGAGTCTTCAAATTAAGCAATGTTTTAGATGTGTATTTAGAAAATTATGCCAGCGCAGAAGATTTATTATCATTTACATCATCCATGCTTTTATATGAATATTCACAAGGAGTAGAAAAATTTATTGATTCTTTCTTTGAAAAAGATTTAAGCATTAATGCGAAATCTCAATATAATTTTCAGAAAACAATAGCTTTAGCAATAAAAAAAGGTAGTTTAGAATTATTCAAAAAGTTTATTGATAAGAAAATATATGAAAGCTTAACAAGTACAATAGTTTATGCAATAGATGAAAACAAAAAAGATTTTTATGAATATTGTCTTATAAATAGTGATAATAAAATCTATGAACCCTTAGATTACAAAAAAATTGGATTAGCCGGAGTTAGACAAAAAAATTTAAATGTTTTAGAAATTATTAAACAGCACTTCAATCAAAATATACTAAATTATTTATTAAGCGAAGTAGGATTAGATAATGCAAATTTTCTATATTATTTAATTTCACTTGGAGCGAAATTTGATTTTAAATTTTATAATTCTAGAACGATGAGAAATTGTAATTCGATAATAGATTTTCTTTATAAAAAGGAAGTGAAGTAATATGCAATTTATAATTGATAATTTTGAATATATAGCAGTAATAGCATTGATTATCATTACAATATTATTGATAATTACTGTTAGATATAATATTTATTTGACTAAATTCTTTTCTAATAAAAAATTTAAAGTAAGCAGTAAATATGAATTTGAGCCAACAACACAAAATAAATATTTTTCACTTGATATTTTTAATAATAACGTTAATGATTCAAGGGTTATTGCTTTTGGGTATATATACAAAAATCACAATATTGACTACTATAAAACTTATTTAGCTAATAATAATTTTCCTGATTCAACAAAACTTATTATACCTTCAAGAGATTGTATTAATACTAAAATTGATGCCTATAATCTCAAAACAATAATTTCTGATATGAATGCTGGAAAAAGATCAGTTCGAAACTTAAAATCATTTGTTTCTGATTCGCAAGGATTAACTTATAAATCAAAAGCAAGAATGGTTTCAAAACAACTATCATATCTTTTGTACCAAGATTATTTAGATGAAAAAGCTAAGAAAAAAGAAATTAGATTCAAAGCAAAAATGGAAAAACAAGAGGTGAAAAGACAAATTAGAATAGATAAAAACTTAAAGAGAAGAGAAATATTTAATAAATATTTGCTTAAACTTAAAAGCATCACTCTATTTAAGAAAAAAAGTAAGTAAATATTTTAGATAACATTCTTTTGGAGATGTTAAATCAATGAAAAGCAAAAAGTTTTGGAAAAAATATTTAAAAGAAGATGAAGATAATAAAAACAAGAACAACACCAATTCAACAAAAATTACAGCAATAGACAAGTTTCAGATTATTAAATCTATTTCTTGTATTGTTTTAATGTTTGTAAGTGTGTCAATATTCTTAGTTGGATATTCACGTGCTGAAAAACTTTGGGAATTACAATCTATTATACCTTTGATTGCTATTGTAATAATTGAGTTTATATATGCAAAACCAGTTATGATTTTTGTACTTAGTTTCATTGATGATGACTGGGGTATTTTTATAGTGCCTTTAGCTATTTTCGTTTTAACACCTGTTGTTTTAGTTGCTTTAGTAATAATCAATATTTACAAAATAATTCGTGAAATAAAAGGCACAATTATTGATGAAAATTATGAAAAAAATATTGTACCTGAAGGCTATAAAAGAGATTCGGAATATGATGATATTTTTAAAGACTAATTTGAACACCGAATTTAATGAGTGGAGTTTATAATACATACTATCGTTTTGGTCTCCAAATTCCTTATAGCAGATGATTTTACTTCATGAAACGACTAAAAACACATTATATATTTACATAAACAAACAAAGAAGCAATTTTATGCTTCTTTTTTTATAATATTTTCCATTGTGTTTGAAAAGTCCTTAATGCATTGAAAGACATATATGCAAATGCTATAATGAGATAAAATGAGGTTGTTTATATTATTAACACCTTTAAAAACTTGTAATCATAATAGTGTAAATGGAGGATGCTTTATGAAATTGAAATACGCTAAATTACTTTTAATTGTATTTTTAATTGTAACTCTCTCGGGTTGTAATTCACTCAACTCATCTACGACTACAACAAGCTTAACAAATAGCGAAGAATCTACATTACTCACTGAAAATGCATTAACGATTCAACTACAATACATATATTCCATAGCTATTGAGGCCAATGAATTTGATGGAACATATGAGGAGTGGTTAGAAACAATTGAAGGGCCACAAGGAGAAGCAGGAAGAGAAGTAGTATTCCAAATAACCGACGAGTATATTCAGTGGCGATATACTGGAGACTCTTCATGGAATAACTTAATTAGTACAAGTGTGCTAACTGGTGAACAAGGAGAGCCTGGATCAGATGGCTTAACCCCACATATTGGTGAAAACGGAAATTGGTGGTTAGGAACAAGTGACACCGGTGTTTTTGCAGGCAATTTAGCTGTAAGTAGCAATATGACAATTCCTCAAACGGGCGATTTTATATTTGCTGTTAATACTGATGGCCATTCATATTATCTAGTTTCATATGAAGGAATTGATAGATTTGTCAATATTCCTGAATTGTATAATGGGTTCCCTGTAACATCTATCGGTGAAGAAGCGTTTAAAGATAACGCTGTACTTGAAGGGGTTACCATACCAAAAAGTGTCGAAGTTATAGAATCTTATGCATTTGATAATATATCTAAACTATCGACAGTAACATTTGCAGAAGGTAGTCAATTGACAAGTATTGAAAATTACGCCTTTAATGAAGCAAGCAGTTTAAAGAGTATTATAATTCCAAATAGTGTTACAAGTATTGAAAGTTATGCTTTTGCTAATGCAGACAGTCTAACAACAGTAACATTTGCAGAAGGTAGTCAATTAACAAGTATTGAAAGCTACGTTTTTTATGAAGCGAGGAGTCTAACAACTATTCAGATTCCAAATAGTATTACAAATATAGGAAGTTATGCTTTTGCTAATACAGACGTTCTAACAACAGTAACGTTTGAAGAAGACAGTCAATTAACAAGTATTGAAAGTTATGCTTTTTCTGAAGCAACTGCCTTAACAAGTATCGTGATTCCAAAAAGTGTAATAAGCATAGGAGATAACGCCTTTTACGGATTATTTCATCTAACAACATTAACGTTTGAAGAAGACAGTCAATTGATAAGCATAGGAGATAGTGCCTTTGCTAATGCAAGCAGTCTAATAGCTGTTGTGATTCCAAAAGGTGTCACAAGCATTGGAAATCATGCATTCTTTGGAACAACTAATCTAACGTCATTAATATTTGAAGAAGATAGTCAATTGATAAGCATAGGAGATAGTGCCTTTGCTAATGCAAGCAGTCTAATAGCTGTTGTGATTCCAAATACTGTTACAAGTATGGGGACTTACGTCTTTGCTAATACAGATAGTCTAACAACAGTAACGTTTGAAGAAGGCAGCCAATTAACAGAAATAGGAGATCGTGCTTTTTCTGAAGCAATCAGCTTAACAAGTATCAATATTCCAAATGGTGTAACAAGAATAGGTGATTATGCCTTTTATAGTACAAGCAGTTTAACAACTATTAAGATTCCAAATAGTGTAACAAGGATTGAAAGTTATGCCTTTTATAAAGCAATCAGTCTTGCAAGTATTGCGATTCCAAATAGTGTTACAAATTTAGGGAGTTACTCCTTTGGTTATACAAACAGTCTAACAACAGTAACATTTGCAGAAGATTGTCAATTAGTAAGCATAGACAATGGTACTTTTTATCATTCGGAAGGACTAACAACTATTGAGATACCAAATAGTATTACAAGTATTGGTGTTAACGCATTTTATCACACAGCCAATTTGACAACAGTAACATTTGAAGCAGATAGTCAATTAACGAGCATTATGATAGGTGCATTTCATGAAGCAATTAGTCTAACTACTATTGAGATACCAAATAGTGTTACAAGTATTTCAACTAACGCTTTTTATGGAACAACCAATTTAACAACAGTAACATTTGAAGCAGATAGTCAATTAATAAGCATAGGAGGTAGCGTCTTCGGTTACGCAATCAGTCTAACAACTATTGTAATTCCAAATAGTGTTACAAGTATCGGAAGTTATTGTTTTACTCATGCAACTGCTCTAACAAGTATCATAATTCCGAGTAGTGTCGGCGCTATAGGGAGTTTTGCCTTTAATTATGATTCTAGTCTTACAATATACGTTGAAGCACTTATAAAACCAGCCGGATGGGATGACAATTGGAATTATACAGATCAACCTGTTGTTTGGGGATGGGAATTTATAGGGTAAAAATTTCAAACTAATAATTATAGTTAGAAAAGATAGAACATAGATATTGATTTAATAAATATAGGAGGAATATATGAAAAAAATATTAGTATTATTTACTTTGTTTTTTATGGTGTTTTTGGTATCTTGTAATAGTTATGATGGACTTGATTACTATTTCGGAGAATACCAAGTGTATTATGAAAGCAGCGGAACTTGCGAAGTGTATTTAAATGAAGTTATTTATGAAGATGATAGTACCACCTATTATATTACTGCAGGTAATTGTGATGGAGAATCTCGCTACTTTATACTATACAACAAAGAATACATTGATATACCATATGCATTAGAAGAAGGAATTATTACAATTAGTCAAGTTGTTAAATCGGGATTACCAGCATTGTTAATTGAAGAAAAGTAGTTTAGATGTATAGTGCATTAAACTACTAGGAATCTATTACTTAGATATTCTACTTCTTATAAAAAATGGAGGATAATATGAAATGGACTAAAAAAATATTACTTAACATTTTAATACTATTTATAGTAATTATATCTTTTGGCTTTAGTATGTATTTATATGCTTACTGGGACAACACTTTAGAAACTGAGCGAGCAGAAAAAATAGCAAGTAGATACATGGAGGAAGTATATTCCATTGATAGTATCATAGGAGGGGTTTACTTAAATGATTTAATTGATGAAAATTATTCAGACCAAACGAATCATTCCTTTTTAATGGGTGAGAGAACATCTTGTATTTTTGGAGTGAATAGTGAAGGAAAAGAAATTCTGCTAATTAAAACTTGGAGAGTATTTAGTAGAAATTTTGTGATTGAATTAGATAATTACTATAAATACGATGAAGCGATTGCTTACATTCAATCTATATATAATGATATTGAAGAAAAAGATATTACAATTGTACTAACGAGTGGCAATTCATCTCCAGAATTTAATAAAAGCGTCTATATTGCATACTTAGTTGATCATGGCGATTCTTATTCTAGATTTATATTATGCGAAGATAGAATTATTGAAATTGATGGAGATGTAGCCTTTTAAAGATTAAATAATAGTTACATGAAACGACTGAAAATCCATTACTTTCATGTATGGACTTCAAAACTTATTACTATTTGTCACAGTCCTGACATAACTTACAGGTATGATTTATCATATATGCGAGAAGGAAATATTATATGAAAAGAAGAAAAACTTTATATATAATATCAATATTTGTGATAATCTTGGCCATTTTAACTGGTATTTTTAATATGCAAATTAGAGGTTATAAAAAAATTGGTGAAATTGATAACTGGTATTTATGTGAAAAACAAAATGAGGTTTGTGCAACTGCACTAGAACCAATTTATAATGATGGAACAAACACATATTATCTTCCATGTATTTCATCTCAGTTTTACGTAGTTAAAAATGGGTTCAAGGAGTATTACATAAATGAAGCACTTGAAGAAGGCATTATTACAATTGATGAAGCGATGCTTTATTTTCCTATATTTTCTTGGGAACCCTCAGAATAAATAGATTATAGTTATCATAATAGATAAGTATATATAATCAAGGATTAATTTCCTTGATTTTTTAAATGTTGAGAAAATCACCATCTAAATTCAACCTAATCAAAATAATTTGATGGAATTTGAGAAAATACAATATTTATCTCTATAATGATTATCTTCAATGTTATAATAAGTATTAAGATAAGAACATAATTGAAAAGGAAAACTAAAATGAATGAATTTACTAAAAGACTAAATATTATATATCCATCATCAGTATTAAACTTTATTATTATAACAATACTATGTGTAATAGCTTTATTTTTTACATTTGATCCAGAGAATATTGCTAGTACATTAACTATATTAGTATTATTAGTTTGGTTTAACGTACTTCTTGCAAGTGCTGATATTTTTATGGTAAGAAGAAAAGTATTTAATTTAATTAAAATTGGAAAAAAGGATTTAGTTGAATACTTGAATTATAGAATAAGTAGAGAAAAACGAAAAATAAGATTATTTAGAAGAAAAGAAGAAAATCCAATAATAGAAAAGCTTAAAAACTTTATCTTAGATATAGAAAAAGATAGATTAATAAAATGGAATTAATTAAACAGACTTTACGTTTAAAGAAAGAGAGACAAATGTGGAACTAACTATTAGAATTATTATTTATGCAATAATCGTATTATCTTATTGTTTTAGTTTATGGTTATCAATTTTAAACTACAAAAACAGGAATGCTGCTATACCAGAAGAAGTGAATGACATTTATGATGAAAAAGCTTATCAAAAATGGCATGAATATAATATGGCAAACTTTAAGTTTAGTATAGTAACAAATACGATAAGTACTTTAGTATTTTTACTACTATTAATTACAGGATTTTTTCCTTTAATTAATAGAATATCAATTGACCTAGTAAATCACTATGAATTACAAGTTCTATTCTTCATGGGATTTTATTACTTAGTTCAATATATGATAGGTATTTTTACATCTTATTATCAAATTTTTACAATAGAAGAAGAATTCGGCTTTAACAAATCAACTAAAGTGACATTTGTTAAAGACAAATTAAAGAATTTATTACTAACAATAATATTAGGTGGTGGATTGGTATATGGTTTAGCTAGCCTATATAGTAATGTATCCTCAATGTTCTTTGTTTATGCTTTCTTATTCTTAGTTGCAATACTTTTAGTAACTAACTTATTATACGTTAAGGTATTTGTACCTATGTTTAATAAACTAACACCACTAGAAGACGGTAGTTTAAAAACTAAAATAGTTGAATTTGCTAAAAGTGTTGGTTATGAAGTCAATAAAATAAGTATTATGGATGCTTCTAAAAGATCATCTAAATTAAATGCTTATTTCTCTGGTTTTGGCAAGCTTAAACAAGTGGTTTTATATGATACATTAGTAGATAAATGTTCTGATGAAGAAGTGGTTAGTGTGTTAGCTCATGAAATAGGACATAATAAACATAAACATATGTGGAGTGGGTTATTACAAACAATTATTCAAATAGCTATTTATATAGCTGTTCTAGTATTATTTTTTGAAGTACCTGTATTCTCTAAAGCATTTGGTTTTAGTGAATCTAACTTTGGTTTTGCACTAGTAATGTTTACCGTATTAATGACACCATTAAACATTCCTATAAGTTTAATAACAAACTATATATCTAGACTTCATGAGTATCAAGCAGATAACTATGCGGCGACTAATTATAGTAAAGAACATATTGAATCATCATTAAAAGTTTTAACGAGAGAAAACTTTAATAATCTAACACCACATCCTGTTTATGTGAAGATGTATTATTCTCATCCGCCAACAGCAGATAGGATTAGAGCTATAAGAAAAGTTAAATAGATTATATGGAGATGAAAAAGAGTTAAGAAAAAAGAGTTTAATATTTTTAATTCTGTTTTTACTGGTTTTTATGACTTCGTGTATAGAAAAACAAGACTATGGTGTAATAACCGGTTTTTATATTAAAGATATGATCTTATACTGGGATGATATCGAAGGTGCTACATACTATGAATTATATGAATATGTTTTCGCGTGAACACGAAATATTATCTTATGTTTCATGCCAATTCATTGTTATGACTAATGATATAAACTATTACATTTTAATTAGTTCAGTTAAATAGTAGAGCATTATATTTAAATAAGTTATTATATTTGATATAATATACTATAAGGCACAAATTATATTTAGTGGGATTGTGTCATAATGTTAGTATAAGGAGGTATGGTATATAATGGCTTTTCAATCAAATATTGCTTTGTATTTAACAGAATCAATTAAAGATTCAAGACATCGTGCGGTTATTAGAAATTTAAAAAGTATTGCTTTAAATAGACGTATGGAAAAGTTATATTTAAAGTTAGAAAGAGAACATCCAGAATATCAATCAATCAAAGCATTTTTACCATATTCCGTTTTTACTCTTAAGGGATATATATTTTATGGCGTAATGCTAGTTGCTGGAAAAATAGGGATATATCAGTACAAGAGACCAATGCAGTTATTTAGAAATAGAGAACTTGAATATAAGTTATATGAGTTGGAGCTTAGTGAAATAGGTGTAACTTATAAAGATAAATTAACAATATATGGTTTAGACGTTTTCAAACGTGTGACTATATTATATGATGAGAAGATTATTTGTTCTTTCAAAGCAGGAAAGAAAATCTGCCCTATATTTGAAGATGCTCTTAACAAAGAACAGATTAAAGCATTTTAATACAATTATTAAATAATGGCAACATTCCTCAAAGAATGTTGCCATTTCTATATATTTATAGGAATATATAATGTATTAAATAGATATTTTATAGAAAATAATTCATTCAAATTCAAAGGCGATTATATGACTTTATGATATACTAATTTTGTTTCAAATAGTATATACAATATATATTTAAATAGGAGTGAAATTATGGATAATGCAGAAAATAGGATTAAAGAAGTATTAGATAGAATAAGACCGCAATTGCAAGCTGATGGTGGAAATATTGAATTTGTAAAATACGAAGACGGATTAGTGTTCGTAAGATTACAAGGAGCCTGCGTTGGGTGTAGTTATGTTAATGTAACGTTATATGATGGTATTGAAAGTATTCTTCTAGCTGAACTTCCTGGCGTTGTTGGAGTTGAATTAGTAGTATGATTTCTAAAAACTATTTAGAGTAGAATAATCTACTCTTTTTGTTTGTTTTTACCAATAAAAGTACATCTAGCTTTGTTATATATATGTAACGAGGTTACATATGTTTAAAATATTTATAATGATTTAAAATAATCACAAATATAATGTATAATAATTATTGGAAGAAAGGGATGATTAAAATGCTAAAATTAACCAATGTCTCAAAATATTATCATTCTAATGATGTTGTCGCTCAGGGATTAAGAAAGATTAATCTTGAGTTCAAAATCGGAGAATTTGTAGCTATTACTGGTGAGTCAGGTAGTGGGAAAAGCACTTTACTTAACGTAATCAGTGGTTTAGATACTTATGAAGATGGGGAACTGTTTGTAAACGGCGAAGAAACATCATATTATTCAATAGAAGATTGGGAAAACTATAGAAGACAATACGTTGGCTTTGTTTTTCAAAATTATAATATCATTGACTCATATAGTGTATTTGAAAATGTCATGGTTGCATTACAAATACAAGGATATGATGAAGAAACAAGAAAAGAGAGAGCTTTAGAACTTATAGATAGAGTTGGATTATCAACTCATATACATCATAAAGCTTCTAAACTAAGTGGTGGTCAAAAACAAAGAGCTGTTATCGCAAGAGCTCTAGCTAAAGACTGTCCAATAATAGTAGCTGATGAACCTACTGGTAACCTTGATCAAGAGTCAGGGGAAAAAGTAATGGGATTACTAAAAGAAATTTCAAAAGATAAACTAGTAATTGTCGTTACACATAATTATGAAGAACTATCTGATATTGCTACCCGCAAAATCAGATTGTTTGATGGTGAAGTTGTTGAAGATAACAAAATAAAGGAAAAACAAGTAGTAGAAGATATTAAAGATGTACCTGCATATAACATGTCGTTCCTTGATTTGATAAAGATTAGTTTTAAGAATCTACTTAGAACACCTAAGAGAACTGTGTTCCAAGTAATTATTGCTATATTTGTTTCCTTAGTATTTTTCTTTTCATATGGTGCCTATATAAGTGCTACTACACAATCAAGTTATACTTATGGTGGAGGTCTTATAGAAAATCCATTTGAACAAAGAATAACGGTTGTAAAGTCAGATGAATCAATATTTACTCCATCAGACATTACAACTTTAGAAGATATTAATCTCGTTCGTCAAGTTGTAAAAGATGATGTACTATTTGATTTAGACGCATATGTGGTATTTTATAATGAAGAGTATGGTTACACAGATTTTTACACGAGTAGTTTCTATCCGTTAGAAGCTTTAAACAGTACTACATTGAAATCAGGAAGATTACCTGAAAATGCTAATGAAGTAGTGGTGGCTAAGAATGATGAATTCAAAGTAGGTGACAAAATCCATGTGACCAAAGATGCTTTTTATAGTTATGATGGCGAAGAATTTGATTATTCCGCTGATGATGTATATGAGTTTACTGTTGTTGGAGTAACTTCTGTTGGTAGCGGGGGTTGGGGTTATCGTTTAAAAATTTATTACCATACAGATTTCTTGAATAGTGATTTTGCTAGTAAGAACGCATATATCAACGCCTACTCTTATGAATCATTTGTGTCATACAATTTAAAATATTTAGATACTGATACATCAATACTTATTTCACTATTAGATTTAAATATAAACACTATCGAAATTGATAACGGTTTAGCTGACAATGAGATTAGCATAAATAGTGAATTACTATCTTATGTAGCTTATTCTATTCCAGGAGTGGTAGTTAATGATGAAGTAACTGATCCTAACTGGATGTTAACAACGCAGATGCAATTACATAAAACATCTAATTATGATTCTACAATGTATACAATTAACTTCACTAAAGAAAACACCGATAACTATGATAGTTTAGCTATGAATCAAACAACTTATGATTTGATTTTTATAGAACAAAGTAGACAAGCGGCGGTTATCGTTGATGGTTTATATGAAGGCAAAAAAGTTGTTTCTGAATTAGAAGAATTAGGATATAGAGTTATCTATCCTTCAAGTATCCCAAGTTCTGAAGAATCTATATTACAACTAATTAGTAAGATTGGTTTAGGAGCTATAATGCTTGCTTTACTGGTAGTTGTTTACTTCATTAGTTATGTTGTGCTTAAGAACGTTCAAACAGCTAAGAAAAAGGATTTTTTAATTTTCAGATCAATAGGAGCTAGTAAGAAGAACCTTTATAAAATAACCATACTAGAATTAGTAATGGTTATGATTACAGGCTTCTTAATAACGCTATTATTACTTATAATTAACAAAAACATAAATACTTTTATTCCTGATTATCTTAAATACTTTGATGTTATAGGATATATGATAATTGCTTTAATGCTCATTTTATTAGGAGTAATGTTAGGAAATAGATTTAACAAACGTATATTTGACAGAAGTGTTATCACTTCATTGAAGGAAGAGTAGGTGATAATATGATTAAAGTTAAACATTTAGATAAATTCTTTAACAAGAATAAAAATAATGAAATTCATGTTATTAATGATATTAACCTTCAATTAGAAGAAGGGTTAGTTGTTTTATTAGGACCTTCAGGTAGCGGTAAAACAACATTACTTAATGTATTAGGTGGTTTGGATAAAGTTGGTGGTGGAGAAATCCAATTTGATGATGATGTAATCAAAAAATATGATTCAACTACCTGGGATAAGATCCGTAATCAAAGAATTGGATACGTTTTCCAAAACTATAATTTATTAGCAAATATTAGTGTTTATGATAATATCAGTTTAACGCTTAATATGATTGGTATTTATGATAAAGAAGAATTAGATACAAGAATTGAATATGTACTAGACAAAGTAGGAATGCTTAACTATAAAAAACGCAAACCATCGCAACTTTCAGGGGGGCAACAACAACGTGTCGCTATAGCGAGAGCTTTAGCTAAGAATCCTGAAGTTATTATTGCCGATGAACCTACGGGTAACTTAGACTCTAATAATACGCATGATATCATGAGAATTATCAAGAGTATTTCAAAAACAAAACTTGTTATCTTAGTTACTCATGAGAAAAATTTAGCTAATATCTATAGTGATAGAATTATAAGTTTAGCTGATGGTAAAATAGTTGATGATATTATTAACGAGTCAAGTGAGTTTGAAGGGGTAAAACACGAAACAGATATTTACCTTAAAGATTTAAACAAACAACCTGATTTAGAATCAGGTAATACAAAACTATCTATTTATACAGATGTTAAAGAATTAGAAAAATTAGATATTAGATTAATTTTAAAAAACAATACTTTTTATTTGGATTTAGGCAATCAAAAAAATCATAAAGTCCAAATAATTAATCAAGAATCTGAAGTTAAACTTCTAGATATGAAGTATGATAAAAAAGAGATTAAGCAAGAAGAAATTAACTTTGATTTAAGTGAAATAGTAGATGAAAAAGAAATAAATACAAAACACTCTGTTATATCATTTAAAGATTCAATGAAAATGGCTTTTGCTAGAATGAAGAAAAGTACCAAGTTTGGAAAACTATTCTATATAGGTTTCGCTGTTGGGGCGATTCTTATAGCTGTAGCCATTTCTCTTCTTAGTTCAGTAGTTTTAGCTACTCAACCAATTCAGTCAAGACCAATTGAAGAGGTGGTTGCGATTGAAAGAGGAACGAATAGTTATAGTGATATAGTTGGTTATACTAATGATGATTCCATTGATTTTTTTATCAACGTCGAATCGATTAACATAAGTATTAATTTACCATTAACATATCAAAGTAAATATAATTACTCAAACATATACTTAACGCCACTACTAATAGGTAGTGCTGATGCAACTAAAATAATATTAGGCGAGGCGCCGAATGCAAATAATGAAATTTTGTTAAGTAAAGCCGCTGCGGATATCTTATTATTGGATGAAACCATTAAATATAGTGGTATCAGGACATATGAAGACTTAATGGAATTTGATTTCTATTGTGATGAAGTTACAAGCTTGGGATCTTTTTACTATTTTAATGTAGTAGGAATTATTGAAGATAATAATGTAGCTATTTATGCAGAAGAAGCATTACTCTACCAACTGCTGACCGTTGAATATGGAATTTATGAGTTATATTCTGATTCTATCAGTATGGAACGTGGAACGGTTGAAGATAATCATTTTATTCAATTAGATAATGTTTTAATTGATTTAGATGATCCTTATACAAAAATATTTTCAAATTTTAATATAGAAATATCAGGAACTTTCACAAAAACGGATAGTTCAATTCCAAATGTGATGATTACTCTAGAAACTGCAAAAAAAGCTTACTTTGATTCTTATCATTCTGGTCAAAAAGCAAGAATTCAGTTCTTCACAAATGATAAAACGTCAACTATGACATACCTGACTACTCAAGGGGAGACACCTGAGGATTCACTAGAAGTTTCTCTAGCTAATTTTAGACAAAATAAAATAATTGATAGTTTATCAGCTATAACATTTAATATAATTGTTCTAGCAGCTTCAGCTGTAAGTTATTTCTTTATTATTAGAAGTAGTTTATTATCGAGAATATATGAAATAAGTGTTTATAGATCTCTTGGTGTTTCAAAAGGAGATATTAGGAAGATATTTATTACAGAGATATTATTGATAACGACAATAACATCGCTTGTAACTTATTCTCTTACATCTTTACTTATATACCGTATTAGCCAAATATCAGGAAGTGTTTCTATTGGAATGGATGTCTCAGCACTTTCATTCTTCGCAGGTTTAGTTTTAATCTATTTAGTTAATCTAATTAGTGGATTACTACCTGTTAGTAATTTGTTGAGAAAAACACCATCCGAAATTATGAGTAAATACGATTTCTAAAAAAATAAAAAGTCAGATTTTTCTGACTTTTTTATTTGCTTCAATTTTCTGCCAAGCTTTTTTCCATCTTCTACCAAGTATTTTAACAAGTATACTTCTTGGAATTAGTTTACTGAATCCAAGTAATATTCTATTAAATCTTCCAGGAACATAGATGGTAGTACGCTTATTCAATTTTTTTAATGAGATTCTAACTACTTTACTAATATTGACAATTGATAGCCTACCAAAAACTCCTTGAGATTTAAGTTTTTCCACAATATCCGGTCTAGTAGGCATTCCATTAGCGCAGACGGCTAAAATATGTGTTGATTCGCCTTTTAATTCGTAATTCAGTGTTCTAGCAAGCTCAATTATATATCGCTTAGAAGCTGAATAAACAGCTTTCATAGGCATTGGGAAGAAACCAGCTAAACTAGACATTACTAAAATATCTAGTGACTCACCTTTAACTTCTAAGGCTCTATGAATTATATTGGTTGTGCCAATAACATTTGTATTGGCTAATCCTAATATATCGTCGTGAGATGTATCTTTAAACCAATCTTCAATTTCTATACCAGCTATATGAATTAGTTTAGATAGTTTAATATTGTTTTCTTCAATAAACTTGAAGAGGTTAATGACTTCTTGATTATCTGTGATATCACAAGAATAAGTTAACACTTTTTGTTTGTATTTTTTAAGTAGACTGTCTTTAAAAGTTTTAAGATTTGATTTATCTCTAGCAACAAGTAGTATATTATATCCTTTTTCAATAAGTTGGATAGAGTATTCTCTTCCTAACCCTCCAGTAGCACCAACGACCATAACAAAATTATTTGACATATTCTTCACTCGCTTTCCAGAGTAATTTTCCGATGTCGGCTCTTCTTGAATAAGCAGATGGTTTTAACTGTTTTCCATATTTATAGTAATATGGAGCAGTTGTTATTCTTTTTTCATATATTAGTTTTAAATAATATGTAGCTACAACTTTTGGTGTTTGACCAAAACTACTTCTAAATTGCCAAAACTTGTTAAAGAATCCCGTTGTGTTTTGTGCACCTATGGTTGTATTAACAAGTCCAGGATCTACTGCGTATCCTATTAAGTCTTTATCCATGAATAATCTATTGAATTGATGGATAAAGATAGCAATACAGAGTTTTGTTTTTCTATATACATTTAGGATGAAATATCTTTTTCTATTCATTAAGTCATCAAAGTATAATTTTGTTCTTCTATGAACTCTTGAACTTGTGGCTATAACCATTCCCTTAGAATTTTTAATAGCTTCTAATAGGTTCCTTGTCAAATGAAATATAGCTAGATAGTTAACTTGAAATTGGAGTTCGTAGCCTTCTTTGTTTGTCATGAAATATTGTCTTACCGTTGCGGCACAATGAATTAGTACATCAATCTTTTCTTCAAAGTGTTCAAGGATAAGTTTTGATTGATTATCTATTTGTTGATTGGATGATAAATCAATCGGGATATATCTTAGGCTTTTAGGCCTTTGTAATGAATTGTATGCAGTATCACAATCTACTTGATTCATACCAATAGCTATAACATTTTCTTCCTTTTCTACGAGCGCTTTAACGATAGCTAATCCAATACCTGAAGTAGCGCCTGTAATCACGATGTTTTTCATAGAGTAACTCCTTTTAAAATATGCTTTATTAACTCAATTATAACACTATCAATTGTGTAATAAAACAAGAAAGACGAAATAATATTTACTAATAAATTTGTTGTGAAAAATAACAATGTTTTTATATAAAAACCTTGTAAAATGAACGTTGTTCATATATAATTATACATACGTATTAGGAGGTACTTAATGAACGATAAACGAATAAATTTAATGAAAAACGAAAAAGTAAGTAAAGCGATAAATAAAATGGCCGCTCCAGCAATTATTGGAATGTTGGTCATGGCTATATATAATGTAGTAGACTCGATATTTGTTTCCTGGATATCTGAAGAAGGATATGAAGTTGCGGCAACACAAGTAGTAATGCCAATTATGCTAATAGCATCAGCAATTGGTTTAGCACTTGGAATGGGTGGCGGTAGTTACATATCAAGACTTCTTGGGAAAAACAATAAAATTGAAGCAAACAAAGTAGCTTCAGTTTCATTCTTTTCGGGGATTGTTTTAGGCTTAATTGTTACAGCGATTAATTTTATTTTATTAGAACCTATTCTAAATCTTTTCGGTGCTGATGTTAACACATTAGAATTAGCGAAAGATTATGGACAATATATTGTTATAGGATATGCATTTACAATCCTTAACATGATAACGAATAACTTATTGAGAAGTGAAGGATCTGCTAAATATTCTATGATTGGAATGGCTATTGGTTCAATTCTAAATATTATATTAGACCCTATCTTCATATTTGTGTTTGGTTGGGGGATTGCGGGAGCCGCAATCGCAACAACTTTATCAAAAATAGTTTCTACAGCTATTCTTTTATCATTCTATTTTAGAAAACAAACAATATTGCGAATAAGTCTAAAAGACTTTAAACCTTCAATAGGTATCTATAGAGAAATACTAAAAGTAGGTATACCAACATTCCTAAGACAAATGCTTGTTAGTGTTTCTATAGGAATCCTAAATAATGCGGCTAGTGATATATCAACTGATTTAGTTACTGCTATCGGTATTATAACTAGGGTTACTATGATTCCTATGTACATTGCATTTGGATTTGGTCAAGGATTCCAACCGGTTGCTGGATATAATTATGGTGCAGGTAACAAAGATCGAGTTGTAGATTCATTTAAATATGCGATAAAAGTATCAATTATAGTAATGTCTATATCATGTCTTTTATTCTTGGTATTTGGTAATGTTGTATTTACTATATATAATTCAAGTGAGTCCGTTACGAACTATGGATTAATAGGATTAAAATACTATGCAATTGCTTTACTCTTCATGGGTATTTCTAATACTATATCTGTTTTCTATCAAGCATTGGGCAGAGGCTTTGAAGCTTTAATATTAAGTGTCGCAAGACAAGGAATATTCTTCATACCATTGATTCTTATTATGCCTGGTATAATGGGTGTAGATGGCGTTTTAGTATCTCAAGCTATAGCTGATTTATTAACAGTGTTATTATCAATTGGTTTAATTGCACCATTCATCTTAAATAAAAAAATAGATGTCTTAATGACTCATTAAGGGGGTGTCTCATGAGAAATAAAGTATTAACTAAAGAAAAACTTATAGAAGTAGCTGAAAATATAATTAAAGAAGAAGGCTTAGACGCTTGTACTTCAAGAAATATAGCTAAACACGCTCATTGTGCTTTAGGAACAATCTATAATTATTTTGATTCTAGAGATTCCTTTCTTGAGGAAGTATTCATTCAAAGTTGGGATAAAACTAAAGCCAAACTTTCATTGATAACTGATTTAGATATTCCTACAAAAGAAAAAGCATTAAAAATGTTTAGAATAATTGATCAAGATATTAAAGATAGAAGTGGAATTGGCGAGTATTTATTTGGAACTGTATTTAAATGTGAAAACAAAAAAAGTTTGTCTGAAAAGACCACAAATGACATCCTAGATATTTTTATTAAAATCCTAAAAGAGAGCGAGAAAAATATTAACCTTGATGAAGTTTCTTTAAGGATAAGTGCTGAATGGATATATTATGGTACAATAGTACTTATAAAAAAAGAAAAAGACGTTGAAACATTTTATCGTCTAGTTATAGAAAGATTTTTCTAAAGGAAACAATATAAACAAGTAGAACTCATAATTACTATGAGTTCTTTTTTTATATATTAAAGTGTTTTTTCTTTTAAGTTGTTATTTCCAAGAAAGTTATATGCTATTATTAATATATGAAAAAGAATAAGATAGAGAACTTCATAATTAACAACCAACAGTGGTTAGGATTTATTGTGGTATTATTCGCATTGTTTTATGCGTATACCACTGTTTTGTTTGAACCAAGAGAAGTTGTTCTAGATATAGTATATGGATTGTTTTTTATCTTATTAAGCGTTGGACTCATTCAACAGTTTATCAATGAGTCAGTAGAAGTTAAGAAGATTAGATTCAATAACTTAGATGGATTATTTGTTATATTAGGAGTTTTTATAACTTATAGTTTAAATCATTTTTTAGGAGTCTCAGTTGTATTGGCATCTAGTTTTACTGGTTTAATGGGTTACTTCTTTATAAGAAATCATGAAACAGCTATATACTGTGGTTCTTTTGCTGGAATGGTATCTGTATCATTGTTTGGCTTTCTAGAAGTTTCAGTTCTAGCGATAATTTGTGCTTTTATATTTATACTTACAAAACCATTATTTAAAGGTTATGGAGGAAAACTAGGAACTATTGCTTTTATGTCTTCTTTAATAGTTCATAGTATCTTTTCGGATGAATTCATTTCAATAACAACTGATTTTAATATGTTCTTGTTAATACTAACAACGACAGCCGGTGTATTAGTAACTTATTATATTAAACACTTCTTTAAAGTATCAGCTGTATTTGCTTCAGCATTACCAAGTTTGATATTTGCGCTTATATTTATCTATCTAATTCCAGATCATTCTGATTATGTTGTTGTGTTCTTCTCAGCTAGTTTTATTGGTATGTCAAATAAAAAGAGACTGAGAAACATCTATTTTGTTTTATTATCAGGAATTGTGTTAGGTTTGATTTACGATGTCTTTATTGAATTTTTTAATGGACTAGGTGGAAAACTTGGTTTAATGGCTTTAATTAGTGTTATAATTACCAGTGGTATATCAATGATTTTAGAAAAAATAAAAATGAAAAAAACCGAGCTTTAATAGAGAGGACGACAATGAAAAAGTATAATTTTGATAATATAGTAGACCGTAAAAAAACAGGAAGTTATAAATGGAATATAGCCAAAGAAGATTTTATACCTTTATGGGTTGCTGATATGGACTTTAGAATATCAGATGAAATTACAGAAGCGTTAGATATGAGAGCTAATCAAGGAGCTTTTGGTTATCCTATGATACCTTTAGAATACTATGAAGCTGAGATTCTTTGGTGGAAGAAAAGATTTAATACGGATATTAAAAAAGAGTGGATTCAGGGAGTAACTGGCGTTATACCTGCTTTAAGTAGTTTGGTGCCTACATTTTGTGAAAAAGGTGATGGCGTTATTATTCAAACGCCTGTATATAATCACTTTCATATGTCGATAGAAAAAAATGGAGCTAGCATTCTGTTCAATGACTTATTGTTGGAAAATGATAAATATGTTATCGACTTCGAAAATTTTGAAGAATTAGCTAGTAGAGAAGATACTAAACTGTTTATATTATGTAATCCACATAATCCAATTGGAAGATGTTGGACAGCTGAAGAACTAAAAAGACTTGGAGATATCTGTTTAAAACATAACGTTATAGTTATTTCTGATGAAATACATAGAGATCTTGTATTTAAAGGTTATAAACATATACCATTTCTTTCTGTAAGTGGTGTATTTAAAGAAATAAGTATTACATGTACATCACCAAGTAAAACATTTAATTTAGCTGGTTTGCGTGTGGCTAATATGGTTATTCCTAATAAGACACTATTTGATAAGGTTAATAAACTAATAATGACTCATGAAGTGGCTGGAACTAGTGTATTTGGTGTTAGTGGATTAATAGCCGCCTATAAATACGGTGATAGTTGGTTAGAACAATTAATGGAATACCTTGATGGTAATCGTAAATATTTAATTAAATATCTTAAGAAAGAGCTTCCTGATATATGGATAGCCGATTTAGAAGGCACATATTTGATGTGGGTTGATATAAGTAAGTATGTAAATGATGTAGAAAATATCCAAAAGGATATGTTAAAGAAAACAAAAGTCTTAATTAATCCTGGGGAAAACTATTCTAACAAAGCTAAAAAATTTATCAGAATAAATATAGCTACAAATAGAGAAACGTTAGAAGAAGGTTTAAAGAGAATTGTAAATTATTTAAAAGAAAAAAACTAAGGCAGAACCAATTGGTTCTGCCTTATCTAATATATTTATTTAATTACCGTATCACTTGTTTCAGTAAATTCTGATAAATCATCTTGAATTAAATGACTTCCATAGAATACGCCAATTGCGCCAGCACCATTAGTAGCTGTGTTTCCTGTAAAGGTTGAAGTAACTATTTTCACATAACTTCCTTCAAAAGCGTAAACAGCTCCGCCTTGATTACCTGCTACATTATCTTCAAATGTTGAATTTATGATTAATACTGATGAAAAGATATCTTCTAATAATTCCCAAGTATCATCGATTTCATCAAAATCAGTTTCGTTTAAAACTGATTGAGACGCTCTGTCTATTACATAAACAGCGCCACCATTTGAGCCAGCTTCGTTTGAAGTAAAGTCACAATCTTCAAATGTTGCCATTGAACCATAATCTACGAATACAGCACCACCTTTATACTCAGCGTAATTATCCACAAATGTTACATTTGTATATGTTGAGTTTACGCCAGCTCTATCAACTGTAGCACCACCATAAACAGCGCTATTGTTTGAGAATACAGTATCTTCAATTACAGGGTTACCACCATGATAAGTATAGATAGCTCCACCTTCAACTGCATAATTGTTTTCAAATAAACAATTTGTGATAGTGATATCAAAACCAAGTGTTGGTTCATAGGTTGGAATTACTGGATTACCAGCTAAGTAATTTAGTAAACCGCCACCTTTATTATCATAAACTTCACCATCAACACCATCTGCATATCCATCAGATACAGTGAATCCATCTAAGATACAGTTATCAGCGCCAATTAATACATGGTAGCTATTATCTGTTTCATCTTCTAAATCGCCAATATTTCCACTTAGTACAGTTTCATTAGTTGTTAAATCTCTTTCTTCAAATGAAGTTTCAGTTCCACTAAAACCACCATATAGGTGTACACCTTCTCTTAGTGTGAATGAATCGCTTCTTTCATCACCTGTGTAATAAGTTCCAGCAGCTACATAAATACTTACTTCAACAGCAGTTTCTACATATTTTGCATTCGCTAAATCAATAGCTGTTTGTAAATCACTTGTAGCTAAAGTCCAAGTGCTGCCATTTCCAGTTCCATCAGTTGTAACATAAATTACTGTGCCAACTTCTGAAACATCCGTGCCTGATAGAGGGTTAGTTAAATCTATTGAAGTAGATTCTGCTTGAATATTGATACTATCAAGATAATCAGCTAAAGCTTCGTAATCTGCATCAGTTCTTTCGCTTACAAGAGAATTATCATATCCGATACTTCCTGAATCACTGCTCATTGTTAATGCAGAGGATTCAGAACTTAAACTAAAGTCTAAGTTTTCAGCATCTACGAATAATGGATCTTCATCATATATGTACTCTCCATTAAAGCCACCTTCAACGATTGAATAAGATACAGTTGTAAATGATTCATTCCATTGATAGATTGATGCTTCATCATATTCACATACATTTCCGTAGATGATTGTATCAATAACTATAGGTGCATTGAATGGTCCAGTTCCACTATATAAAGCAGCTCCAGCTTCAGTAGCTACGTTACCATAGAATGTACAATTTGATATTATAGGATTTGATACGCCATCATTAGCCATAGCAGCTCCAGAACTAGCTGTGTTATTTATAAATAAACAGTTTTCAAACATTGGACTACTTCCAAAGTCATTATATACTGCGCCACCCTTACCATCACATTCATTGTTAATGAATACTGAATCAATAAAGATTGCATCTCCACCCATATCTAAACATACAGCGCCACCTCTTGCAAAAGCTGAATTACTATCGAAAGTAACATTGATAAAAGTTGGTAGTGAATCTAAGTCTCTTGTAGCTACGACATAAACTGCGCCACCTTTACCAGCACTATTATTTTCAAGAATACAGTTAGAGATAGTTGGTGATACTTCCCAAATTACGATAGCAGCACCGTTTTCAGTAGTAGTAGCATCACCGCTCATAACTTCATCAGGACTACTATGTCCAACATCAGTTCCACCTTCCTCTTCGGTAGTTGATTTGTCAGGTATATCACCTTCAGGTACATCGCCATCTATAGGAGGCATCATCATACCACTTGAACTAGTTGCATCACTAATTGTAAATCCATCTAGTGTACTATTAGCTGCGATGACTATGTGACTTGAATTATCACTTGAATCACCAACAATGCCAAGATCTCCAGAAAGAATTGTTACATTAGTTTCCCAATTTCTTTGATCAAAACTTGTTTCTGTACCAGCAAAACCACCGTATACATCAACATCATCGATCATTTGAAAGTATGAATCTTCATCGGCTGGATAATATGTACCAGCAGCTATCCATATATCATTTCCTGATTCAGCTACCGCTAAAGCTTCTTGTAAAGTTAGATATGCAGTATCCCAACTTAAGCCATCACCTGACTCATTATTTAAGACGTTTACATATAATACATTTGAACTAACTTCCGTTACGGTTGTTACGGTTGTCTCTTCAGTTGTTTGACAAGCTGCTAATCCGAATGCAGTTACCATCATTAAGGTAAAAAATAATACTTTTTTCATAATCATTTAGCCTTCCATTTCTAAATATATTTTGTGTTCGATAATAGTATAACTTTCTAACCTTAAAAGATTCTTAAAATATAAAAATTATTAATAATAGGACATAAGTCCTATATATGTGGTACAATTTAAACTATAATGGATTTAATGGAGGTCGCTATATGAAAAAATCCTCTTATAAGGATAATGTTAATCATTTATATGAACATTACCTTACGAAAACAAAAAGAACAGAATACGATACTCTGACTTATCATAATGGAGAATTTATCATTATGGAAGGTGATGAGATAAACTCATTCTATTTTGTAGTTTCAGGAAAAGTCAAAGTATTAAGAAACTACGAAAATGGGAAGACATTTCTCTTAAGAATCTATGATTCATTTACAATGTTAGGTGATATTGAATATTTCTTAAAGATTAACGCATCATGTTCTGTTCAAACTCAAGCTGAAGTAAAGGTTATTAAAGTTCCTTATAGTCATATTGATAAGGTATATAAAACAGATCATTTATTTTTATATAATATTTTAGTACAGACTTCTAGCAAAATTCTTCTTACAAGTGATCAAACATCAATTAATCTAATGCATTCATTAGATACTAGGTTTGCTAGTTATTTGTTATCTCTAGTAGAAGAAGACAATGATATTGTTGCTATACCTAGTTTAGTAGATATTGCAAATCATCTTGGAACGAGTTATAGACATCTAACAAGAACAATAAAGAAATTAACAGATAAAGGAGCTATTATGAAAAACAAAAATAAGATAAAACTATTAGATAGAATAATTCTATTGAAAATAGCAGAGGGAAATATATATGAAAGCCAAGCTGAATATAATATCGAAGGTTAAGAAAATGATATTTATCCTAATCCCAGTAGTAGCTGGATTTGCAATAGCCTTTCAAAATGTTTTTTATGAGAAAGTTAGTAGAGATATCGGTATAACCGGTACTGCGGTGGTGATTCATGCATTTGGATTAATAACAGCTTTGTTAGTTTTTTTCATAGTAAAAGGAAAAATTAGTAATCTAACATCAAATATAAATATATATATGATTATATCAGGTGCGCTAGGAGTAGTAGTGGTTACAGCTATTACCAAGAGTGTATCTTTAAATGGAGTGTTATTAACAGTTATGTTATCTGTAGTATCTCAAATGATTCTAGCTAAGATCATAGGGCACTTTGGTTGGTTTGGTATCGAACAAAACCCAATTAACTGGATACAAGTATTAGCTATATTCGTAATGATTGCAGGTGTTTTTATATATCAGAAAAGTTAGCTAGATATATAGAACCTTCAAATAAATTTCTAGATTTCTTAGAGAAAGACAGGTATTTTACCTGTCTTTTTCATTTTCTCATATTATAGAAAAATGCTTATGATATAATAAAATGTAAATGTATTAAGGATAGTGAAGTGAAATTAATATAATTTAAAACGTATAACTAGTGAGGTAAAATTATGACTGTACTGGAATGGTTACTTGATAGTGATGTATCAATACAATATCAAGTTCATAGAGACATACTTGATAGTGATGAATTCACAAAAGCGGCATTACAAAAACAAATCGCTAAAGAAGGTTATGGAAAAAGATTTCTTGAAGAAAAACATACTAAAGGCTATATAGGTAGAGGAGTATACAGTCCAAAATGGACGTCTATGCATTATACTTTATATGACCTTTATTGGCTTGGTATCTATAATAGTAATCAAGACTATATAAAATCATCTGAATACTTGTTAGAACATATGTGGTTTAATAAAGGTATGGTTAGAAAAACACGTATGCAAGATATATGTGTTACAGCTATGATAGTACAAATGTGCACATACTCAAATATTCAAAACAAGAAAATATTTGAAATCATCGATTATATTCTAGATAAGCAATACCTTGATGGAGGTTGGAATTGTTCTTGGCAACTGGGTCACAAACACAGTTCCCTGCATACAACAATTAGTGTCCTAGAATCTTTTGAACAATATGTAAAAAGTGGATACATATATAGAGTAGACGAAATAAA
>Ga0075125_10000198_pt1 | contig 25816 bp, 54 predicted proteins | sample AntAceMetag02UKN_FD_69810 | JGI IMG/M metagenome (GOLD analysis project Ga0075125, IMG submission 69810) | Saline lake microbial communities from Ace Lake, Antarctica - Antarctic Ace Lake Metagenome 02UKN | ecosystem: Environmental > Aquatic > Non-marine Saline and Alkaline > Saline | place... | reverse complement strand
TGTTCACCTTGTTCACCTTGTTCACCTTGTTCACCTTGTTCACCTTGTTCACCTTGTTCACCTTGTTCACCTTGTTCACCTTGTTCACCTTGTTCACCTTGTTCACCTTGTTCACCTTGTAATCCCTGTATACCCTGTATACCCTGCTCGCCGCGAAGTCCTTGAGCTTCCGTACAGCGGAGTTGCATCGCCCCAAAGATTACTACAAAGGTAAGTAAAATCCCACATGCGGGCACCGTTATGGGTAGAGAATTAATAAAAAATTTCTTAAGCATGATAATCCTCCTTACATCGTTAACTTTTCGCCTTAGCTTTTCCTGCGTAGTTTGCTACACGTCGAGACTCTCGATGTAAAGTTCCAGAGAGTTTCGCGAGAGCTTCGTAAATGCACATCCAGTCGTCAAAGTTATTATCTTTCAAGGCTTCCTCAAACGCTTCATCGACTGTGCATTTGATCTCTTCCACTTTCAATTGACAGTCAAACTCTGTGAAAGGATTACGTGGCTGGTATCTACGTGAGCTCATATTACCTCCCAATCAAAACCTAAACGTTTACACATAAGTAAATCTAATTGTGTAGCACGCTCAATTTCTTCAGCCGTGAGATTCGGATTTATAGAACGAAATAATAAATACCGCGGCCGTTTTTTGCGTTTAAACTCTGTATTATGTACACGAGGCTTTTTCATTTTAGCAACCCGTTTGTATTAATACTAAAAATGACAAAGTAAATTACTTTGTCAAAACGCGATTTTTATTGGCCTATTTTATATAGTTTAAGAAACTTATGCGTAAAATTTTTAACTTTTATATCTTGTTTCTTCTATTATATTATACAGTAAAAAGATAAAAAATTTAATCTCTTATATCAATTTCATCCGGATCAATCTCTTGTATATGCTTTAAACAACGATACTGCTCTTTGTAATCCAATCCATAACCGACGACAAATACATTGGGTATTCTAAAACCGTAAAAATCTACGGCGCAGGTAGAATTTCTCTGCGAAGTTTTATCAAGTAATACGCATGTACGTAAAGTTTTCGGGCGATGAACATTTGCTAAATCGATTTGTATATGTTTAAGAGTCTGTCCGGTATCTACGATATCATCAATGAGTAATATATGTCGATCCGTTAAACGCCTTGAAGGTTTTAAATACTGCCTGGGTGAGTTGTTAGATACCGTTGCAGGTCCTTCATAAGATTTCACACCTATGAATTCAAGTTCGATACGAAAGTTATGATTATAAAGTTCATGTATTAAATCCGTAGCGAAAAATATCGCACCTTTTAAAACTGTAATAGCTACAATACCTTCTTCTATAGCTCCAGGACAGCGACGTTCATAATAAAATGCGATATGTTCGGCCAATTCAAGTACCCTCGGACGAATAATATTTCGCGGTAACCATAACATACTTTTACTCATATAATCACCTCAACATTACCTTTTTGAAGAATTAATTTTTGTGGTATAACATCGTAGATATCTGGAGATTGTGATATTATAAAAGTATGGTGTAGTCCACATAGTCCATGTATATGAGAACGCGTACGAAGATAATCTGCTCTGTTTGTAGGATCTAGAGGGCCATCGGCCTCATCGACGAATGATGTTTTTAAATCTAAGCCAATCGAATTGCGTAGGTAAACTCCGACGGCTTCACTCATAGCGACAAATACTAAGATGCGTTCTCCGCGACTTAGATTAGTTAAAGGTACTTCCTCTTCAACAATTTGATCATTTTCGTAACGTGTAATTAAGGGATCGAATGTATCAATTAATTGACCTTTTGTACCTAAACGCTTCATTCTAAAATTCAAAGAAAATTTCTGTCCGAGTTCTCCAATAAGTAATTCATTCATCATTTGCACTATCGCAGGTAATGCTTGCTTTATTTCGAAGGATTGAATACCATCCTTTCCGAAGGCTCTCTCGATCGAACGCCAATCCCCTAAGGTTTGCATAGCTGTACGAGCCGCACGTTTTATACCTTTTAATTCTACGCGTAACGTATTAATTTCTTTAAGTTGTTGTTGCAATTCCCCTATGCGGGTCGTTGTCTGTAAAACTGATGTATTATAAATTTTGATATCATGTTCGCATTGCACTTTTGTATCTTCTAAAGTGTCGAAGTCTATATCTTTAGAACATGTATGTATTGAAGCTTCTGTATGAATTTTTATCTCTTGAAGTTTACGTACTTCCTCGAGTATTAAATTTTTGGATTCTTTAAAAGCTGTATCTTCTTTTGAAAGGACCTCAGCACACGTAGATATTTTATGTTCAATATTATTAATTTCAAGTAATTGTTGTTGTTTGGTTTGCCATTGACTTTCTACATTGCCAAGGCTTTGTATTTTGTCTACTATAATTTCAAGCTCTTCTTCAATAGGATTCAATTTAGTTCTTATCGTACGAGCTCTCTCTGACAATTCATCGGATTCATCTTTACGATGCTCTAAAATTTCTTTCAAGCGTTCTTGCGCCTCTCCAAGTTGCTGTCTATGGGTTTCTAAATCTATTTTTGCCTTATGAGCATCTTTTAATAAAAGACAGTTTTCACCGACATCCGCAACGCAAGGAACTTCATCGATGATACCAATTACTTTTTCGGCTCTTTTAATACGCTCCTCAAGCAAACTTATATTTTTTTCTACAATAGATTTTTTAACAAGGCGATGCGCTTCAATTTCCGAGCGAGCGGCTTGAGCTTCTTGTAAACGTTCAGAGAATGCGCTCTTTTTTATATTGAGAGCATTACGCGTGGTTTTTAAATCATTATACGTATCAAATTCTTCTTGTGTAATAAGATACAAAGAAGTTCGTAATTCACTCAACTGCGTGTTTAAAGCGTCTGAAGAATACTCAGAAAGTACAGTTCGATTTTGCTGAGCGCGATCCCGACCTTTTTGATGCCATTCTTCAACATCGGAATCGCATTTTTTTATCACATCCTTGCAGCGTTTTACATCTTCTAGAACTTGAAATTTTTTGTTTATACGTTGAAGTGCCTCATGTTTTAATTTTAAAGTTTCCTGAAAAGTTTTAAACTCTTCTTGAACAGCTTTTAAAGTGTCCTCTAAATCTCCTTGTAGTTCTATTCTATCGGATATAATTTTTTGACGTTCCACCTCAGTCTCATAAACACGTAAAGCCTCATTCGTATACAACGCAGCTCTTTTATGTAAAGCTTGCGCCATATCTAAGCGTAAAAGTTTAATCATAAACTCTTTAGCTTCACCCGCTCGAAGATCTGATATCCGCTCTGTATCTTGTCCGAAGAATAAGGATTGTTCGAAAAGGCTTTTACCTAAAAATAATTTATCTATTTCGATATCATACTCACGGGGAGCTAGAGCGATATCTTTACCATTTTTATAAAGTACTGCCCCGGTCTTATCGCGGGATACATCTATATAAATTTCAGCCTTATAATGATCTTCGCCTATTTGAAATTCAAGTATACGGTGGGAATCTGGTAAGTAAAAATGTTTTTGCAATTTACCTTTGCGGGAAAAAAGTGTGCGAAAGGGAGTGAGGTTTTCTAAGAGAGTTGTCTTACCTGATCCATTACGACCCGTAATAGCTACAAGGCCAGGTTGAAATTTTGTGAAATCGATATTGAGTTCTTCAAGACCCATTCCGTATTTAATACCTTTTGCGCCTCTAAGGCTTAGGCTTTTCAGTATCATGGGTTACTCTCCAAGTAACTTTTACGATATGAAGGTAAGTATCGTAGATAACTGAAGCGTTTTTTATATAAAGCGTTCAAATAACTCCACGTAACCACACCCGGACCGCATCCATATTTAAACGCGTTAGGGGGTAAAAATTTATCGAAGAGTCTCCAGATAATATCCAAAAACACTTTTAAGCATTTTTCAAAGTTTCTATGCGTTTTCAAAAAGTTCTCAAACTGTTTGTTCATTTTCAACCTCTTTAATAAGCTTGACAACTTTTTCAATTAGTCTATCTGATATTTCTAGATCTACAGAGTCGCAATATACTCGAAACTTATCCTCCCAGTCACCAGGTTTAACTTCTCGTGTGTAGCCAAAATCAACAACATCAATTTCTTCTAATAACACACGTGGTATAATCTTACAAGAAACAGCTCCACGCTTAAGGATTTCTTGCTCTATTTCTTTAGCATTAAAAGCATCTCTTATACGCGCAGGTATATATATAGTAAAACGTACCTTAGCTAAATTTACAACATCAGAGTTAGGTAATTGTATACCAGCCTCTGTAAAATGTCCATCAAATTTAATAACGGGATGACTACCCGCATTAAAAAAATCTTTTTGTACAAGCTCTTTATCATGTATAGATACTATATAAAAACCTTTTTCTGATACATCCCCGGTCTCCGTATGCCATAAAGAACCGCTATATTGCATATTTTCCGGTAGCTTTTGATCTTTTGGATGTATATGTCCGAGAGCACTATAAGTAAAAGATTGCAAGTCAATCGGACTTATCTCATAACCATCTGTTCCTTGAGGAATTACACAACCTATAACAGCACCGTGACTCGTAAATATTGAAGCGACGTTTTCATCGCAACCTTCTTTAAGCATACCGATATATCTACGTAGAGCTTCTCTACGTACTTCCATCGTCTGATCTAAATTACCTTGTGCGGGGATACTAATATGTGGTAGGGCTGCGAGGGTTGCTACTTTTTTCTTATCGATATGTATATCAAGTGTAGAAACTTCTTCGATGACATGTATAGGATGTTTAGATTCTATATGTTTAAAAATAGCATGGCCATTCGGAGTATCATGGCCCGGAGTACCGTAAATTAAATAGACAGGCCCATGTTCAGCCATACGTACTACCCAATCGACAGTTCCTCGAAAGCTTTCACTATGTGACCATAATTTGTGATCCCACAAATCTCCTGCTAGCACCGTAAAATCGATTTTTTGTTCCCTGCAAATACGTTGTGTATTATTCAAACACTTGCTAATTTCATCCCAATCAGAATCTTTAGCATGAATATCTGCGATATGTGCGAATTTAAACTCCACGGGTTCGCTGACTCCACATCCATTTATGTTGCTGGGTAATAAAACGTGAGGGTGGGAAATCCTTTTGACATTCCATATACATATTAAATAGATGTACTAGCCAAGCAGGAATTTCTTCATCTTGCATATCCGGGGGTATACCAGGTTGAAACGTAATAGGACGTTGTAGCTCGATACCGTCAAACTTAAATCTGTGTAAAAGATTTCGAGCCTCGTGCAGCTGCTCTTGTTCAAAGAACAGAATTTTAAGCTCGGTACATATATTACGTAGAAAAAGAGCGCATATTGTATCTTTGTAGAGCCCCGACAAAGGAAATTTCGGGGATACGACAAAGTGCATATCGGAATGGAGTTGGCTCGCTGACGGGCAAATCGTCCCGTTAGTTTCGATAATCATGCATTGCGGCTTTGCGAGATTAAAAAACTTCCAAATTTCAGGCCATTGTATGAGAGGTTCTCCGCCCGTCATAACGATCGTATTTAAACCCGTAGCATTAAAGTTGTTAACAAGTTCAGTAAGTGTACGCTCGGAGTCTTTCTCATCAAAAGAATACTTCGTATCACAATCGGGGCAGCGTAAGTTGCATCCCGCGGTACGAATAAAATATGCTGGGTATCCAATCGTTTGACCCTCGCCCTGTAAGCTAACGAATGTTTCATTTACCTTCATTATCGACCTCTTTAGGCGTACATATTGTATACTGTGCGGAATTCGTTGGAGTTTCATACACAGTAACTGTAATTTCTACAGGAACTTTGTAAGCGGCGTACTTTTTTTGACTCTCTTCGTATAAACGCTCCCAAGCCCATAAAACCCGGGCAGCGGGTGGCTTGAAGTATAGCTGTGCAATTGCTCGCGCTAAGTACTCAGCCATATTTTCAGCCGAGGGTACAAAATCTAAACCTACAACACCCGCTGCGAACGTGTCGATTTGTGCGATTACTGTATAGCCTGGATCATCTTCGTATAAAAGTAGCTTATGATCCCATGCATTTGTAAGGGGCTTTACGAGATTTTTCAGAGCCCCAAAATCCATTAAAAAAGGTTTTTTACTTGTAAAGAGTTTATCCTGAATGCTTACTAGGGAAAGTTTAACAAGTACCCTATACGTATGTCCATGAATATTTGCACACTTTCCCGGATAATTAAAAAGTCGGTGCGCGGCATCGAACGAAAATTCAGCTTGTATAGATTCCATAAAGATTGTCTCTCATTAATACAACGATGAACGGGTGTATGAGTAACCGTAGCTATTCATACACCCGTTTTGACCCTGAGATGTTACCCTGCGGGCTTTTCCTCTGGGATCGGTTTCTCTGCGTCCGCTTCGGCGGGTTTGGCGGCCTTCGCTTTCGTTTTCGCCGCTTCGGCTGCTTCGGCTTCTTTCACAGCCACTGCGATCAAGTCTTCGGGAGTTACGCCTTCCAGGAAGTACTTCTTGCCGGCGCGGATCAATTTGAAACCACGATCGCGCATCTTGTACATGACCATGTTTATACGGCCGGAAGAATCCGTGCCGAACTTCTCATTGGTCTGCGCGAGCATATCCGCTTTGGTGATGGGAGCCTTCGCCAAGAGAAGTGCGATGAATGAACCTTTCGTTCCCTCGGTAAAGCCGTATGGATCCTTTTTGGCGGTGCGATCTCCGAAACCTTTGGGTTTCGTCGCGGCCTCGGTTGTTCCTTCAGCCACTTCGGCCTCGGGGGCCTTTTTTTCATCAGCCACTGGTGTATCCTCCTTTGTGGTTGTTTCGATGGGATCTGAATTTTGTTGAGATGATTCTTGAGCTGCGGACTCTACCTTAGATGTACCTTCTTCGGTAGATGGGGCTTCGACAGACTCAGCTTCAACGGGATCTGGATCGGCTTCGGTTAAAAGTTTACAAGCTTCTCCATCCGAGCAGGTTTTTATGCATGTATCATCCTTGGCGTCATACTCACGGCCAAAACATGCGTCAGAGTCTTCGTATGCCTTATTTAGCTCATCGCTTAAGCCTTTTAAGACTTCAAGCTTTGTCGCCACCTAAGTCACCTCCTTTCAATAGTTCGTTTAACGTATCACTGTGAGGGAGAACTTTTTTATGCATTATGTTTAAAAAGGCCAAGCCTAAAATATGAGACAATAGTGCGGGCTCCCTTTCGCGTAGGTCTTCAATAATAGGCATCAAGATGTGAGGAACTTCTATCGGAAGCTCCACTGTAGTTGTTTGATGCGTAATATTAAGCTCTACAGAAGCAACGGTTAAAAATGTTCTCATATTTTCATCAGTTTTGCTCAAGTTCATCTCTCCTTCTATTATATTATACAAAATTCAAATCAAAAATTCGACTGAAATATTAAAAAAAGTTATTTTTTTCATCAGTCCATACAAGTGCAAAATGTGCACTACGTGCTGTAATGATCTTACGCTCATCAGTAATCTTTTCAGGGCCTCGATCAAGACGCATACGTATACGATTACTAAATGACGACATTATCATAGTACTATCGTATATACGTGTAAAATCTAAAATATGGTCTACACGTTTATTATGTATTACCTGCCAGAGGTTAAATTTTTTCCTTTGAAAGGCCTTTGCAAAAAATTCATTTGGATCTTCTGTATGTAGAATTGTGGTACGATAGCTTCCTTCGTGCCGTATTTGCATAAAACCTCCAATCCAACGAATTTGTTCTATAGAATAGACATATTTATTATCTACATATTTAGCTATATACGTAACTAGAATACAATTCTCAGAAGATCTTGGGGCATTAGAAGCCGTCCAGTAAGCAAGAAAGGGATCTTCCGTACTAAAGATTGCCGGAATATTTTCAGTGTATAAATACTTACGTCCGTATAACGTATATTTGAAGACAGCTTCGCTCTCTTGCGGAAGTTTTTTATGTATACGAGCGACTTTCATCGTATCTCGATATTTACTGAAATAATTTTACGCTCGGGGTACGCGCGCAACTTTTTGAGTAAGATTTTGTTTCCTCCAAGCCTCTATCATATATGCAAGTGGCGGCTCACCAGATGTATGTAAGGTAATAAACCTTGCGAGACCTTCAGAAGTAGGCATTTGATATACTTTAAGACTTCTACCTGGTGTTGTTTGAATAGAAGCCTTTTCACAAGCATCTGCAAGGTCTGAGGATTCAATTACTGTAGGAAGCCCGGGTCCATTGGGCTCTATCGTACAATCGATAAATAAAAATTTGTACACTTAAACTCCTTTAAGACATGCGCAGAGAATCATCAGCGCCTGAAATAGTCTTGGCTGTTAGTTGTATATCTAATTCGTCAAAAGTATCTCGAATACCCTCAAATGAGTAAACAATTTTAACAAGTTTTAAAATGAAATTCACCTTAGGCTCGGCACATTTTTTAAAGTGCTCTTCAAAAGCTCCTGAAGTATCTTGTATAAGCCTTACATAACTTTTAGGTATATTAGCGGGATCGCTCGGCATAGAAACTAAACCTCGGCACTCGCCACAAAAAGGACATAAAGCGCGTATATCCCCATCCGCTATTTGTATGGGTATAGGTATTTCGCTTACTTGAATGACATCATCAATTTCAATAATTATACGTTCGCTGCGTTCCAAGTTATACTCCTTACAAAAAAGGTAATATCAAAGGTATATCGTCATTTGCTCCATCATGATATGTATGGGAAAGGGGTGACTCAGGCCTTTCAAAATCTACACTGCTTCTTTTAAGAAAGTGCATATGATAAGATGTTAGGCAAGCTCCTGGAACCGTACCCTGTCGATAATCAAAGGTTATACGACTTCCATAAGTAAATTCTATATTACGTAAAGCCCATGGAGTGAATTGCTTTATAGACGTAATTGCTTGATTGTTATATAATTTTGTCGTTGATGCTGCTATACGTGAACAGTTAGAATTTGTATATAAAGTAGCTGCCTCATTTAATACATGTATAGTATGTCCCGATATATTAAATACGTCGTCTAAACGTTTCGTGTGTAAAAACGTGGGCAGATCTTTAATAGATGATGTATAAACTTCATCACCATTAATAGCTAAAATCCACTGGAATTGTTTAAATTCGTTAAATATAGTTTTACGTATATCTAGAAGTTCTTGCTCCGTAGATGTTACATGCGTTGCAGCCGTATGTGCAATAGTTTTAACAGCATCTTGTGTTTTATCAATACATCTATCAAATACTACTACCATATCATCTACTACGCCCGCAATGGAGTCGAGAGCTGCTTGCGCGAATCTATCTTCATTTTGAAGTTGTGCATAACCTAATATACTCATACGTACTCCATACAGCAGAAAGAAAGACCGGCTAGGCCGCTGACGTTGACCTACTCACGTAGTACTTTCAAGGCGTAGCACGGTCTTCTTATCTGCTATGTCCACATTGCAATAGACACATCCTTCATGTAATTCTAATGATCCTGAAATTATTTCGTTACCGTAAAAAGGATACTCTCTACACATCCAAGGGCGATGAGCATGAATAGTACAAACCCACTTACCCTCTGTACGTAAATATTTTACGTGTACACAACGGTAATTATACATTGTTACTTCGACTATTTCAGGAGCTGTGATTCTCTGTACGAGCTTTTTACGCGTTTTACTTTTAAACTTGAGCATAGGATATATCAAATGAATATCAGAATTACGATCACCTTCGCCCGAAAGCCATCTCGCGTAGCGTGTTTGTAATTCAGCCGGGCTTAGCGCAATCCAAATATTACGGCAACACCTGCCGCAGCGTTCACATTCTACAGGGGTTTCGTGTAATTTAGACATTCGCAAAACTCCAAAATCAGTTTGGGAATTATGTACATACCTACAATCATAAGAGCAGCAAAAATCGTGGGCCAAATCCAATGTTCATCCGGTAGTATACGTTCACGCGTTTCTTTACGTATCTGTGCCCAAAATATATGAATATCTTCAGTTACTTGATCTAGGGGATCTGGTTTCTTTTCGGCCACTTACTTAGCTCCTTTTAAATTTAATAGGTCAAATCGTTTTATAATGAAGATCCTTAGCATATTTTATAACTCTATAGATTATATCGCTTTAAATAAGTGACAAAGTAATTTACTTTGTATGTAATTGGAACCTTTAACTAAAAATTTATAATCTTAAATCAACCAGCGGAACTTCATGATAATGTATGTGCGGAGGTATCCCTTGCGAGTGTGCCGGGGTAGCTTCGTATTTTTCACGTACTTGCAAACTTTTTTTACCTAAATAAATTTGAGTGTCTTGCGCATCCCAAGAAATGATAGCTTCTTCAGGAGAATCATTGTTGCATAGTACGTGTATCTTAAGGGGGTAAACACCCGTGCTTGCGACTTTCTCATAAGGAAAACTATTTTTAATGTTACGGTGGAAAAAAGCCCCTACGGATGGAGCTACGATAGCACGCGCGATAATTTCAAGGGGTACATTATCGTAGCGATAAACATTGTAGTTGCTAAAAACTACATAAAGTTGGCTTTTTTTTCCGTGGTAAAACATCTCTAAGATGTTTGCGGAATCTGTGACCTTAAATTGAACGATACGATTTGTACATTTCATAAAATTCTCGCTTTCGTATTTTCATTATATTATACAAAATTTAAAATTAAAATTCTATCAGTATAAGCAATAACTACTCGTAAAGATATTCGAGGCCCCTAATTCGGAAGGCCTTACGATGCGCCGGGCAGAATCCATGCTTTATAATAGCCTGACGATGTTCATCTGTACCGTAACCTCTGTGCCTAGCGAAACCGTACTGCGGGTAGCGTTCATGGAGTCTTAGCATTAAAGTATCCCGAGATACCTTAGCAATTATCGACGCTGCAGCTATCGCTTGACTTTTTGATTCGCCTTTATTGTAGGCTCTCACTACTATATTACACGCTTTAATAAGAGAATTTTTATTTACAAGCCCGCCCATATGAACGCCGTCTATAAGTACTGCATTTGGTACGGGATCTAATCCGCGTATAGCTGAGACCATTGCAATACAATTAGCAGCATCGATGCCTTTTTCATCTATATACCGCGCAGGGCATGCCCATGTGTAAGTTTCACCCCACTCGTGAATAACCTTTGCGAGGGCTTCGCGTTTTTTAGGTGTAAGCTTTTTAGAATCTTTTACGCCGTCTAAAATTATATGCTGCGGGAGAATAGCCGCCGCAGCTGTTATAGGACCGGCCCACGCTCCACGTCCAACCTCATCAACGCCTGCCACGCGTTCATAGCCTTCACCCCATAGAAGTTGTTCGACGCCTATGTTTAAAGAGATATCCCTGTCCTTGTCCTTGTCCAAAATGCCTCCAACGATTATATGAATAATTTGACGCAAATGTAACAATCTTAAACGTTCGTTATTCATTGAAATTTCTCTATTATGAGTCCTACAATAGCTAATACAACCCAGAGGTACGCAAATGTTTTTAACATTTTTCGCTCTTTAGAATCTTCTTGCGTGCTAAGAGCAAGAACGCTAAACATAAGTGAAAAAAGCGCGCAGCGTATACTATCTAAAAAGCTAATATCTAACATCAAGCATTCTCCAATTTATAGTGCTTCCGAAATTCGTTGTATTCATGTAAAGTTTCGGCATTTTGACATGGTGAAGGAATAAATTCAAAACGCGTACAGTCGCAATAATCTATACGATCATACACAATACGTTTTAAGCCATGCATATCAAATTCCCAACATACAAGCCATGTATGATCTTTCATAAAAAGAATCCTTAGTAAATTATTTCATGCTTATAATCATGCTTACGTTCATGCTCGGTTATTTCATACACGCAGGGTCTTATATTAGGTTTAGCACCTTGTATACGACCCTCAACACAATTACATGTAAATACATAACGCGTAAAATGTTTTACATAAGAAATGACACCCGTATCTTTACACTTCTTACATCTTATATTTCCGGATACAAGCTCCAAAAAAATTGACCCCAATGCTCCTGTAACTTTTCATAAGCTTCTAAGGGCATCGTAACATATTTATACCCGCGAGCAGCTTTATTAAATTCACCTAAAGTTATACCTAATTCTGTTAAAAAGTTATATTCACGACTTGGATTACGGCGGTCAACAATAATTACCCCCGCATACGTACCGCTAATACGTATGCGGGGGATCCTCACTCGCCTCCTTGGAGTCTTTACACATATACGGGCAATACGCATTTAAACAACTCTACGAATGCGTACTGCTGGGATTCTTCTTGCATTACCAACCCGCGCGGTGTAAATTTCAAAACTCCCCGCGGGGAAGAGGCCTTGCATTAACTGTATAAGGCGTTCGGGAACTTCTTCTTTACCGTAAAATTTGATTTTAACATTCGGTACATCTGAATATATACGCCCTCCGAGTTCACGGGCAACTTTCCTCACATAATCCAGATGTTTCTGATTAACAACACTCTCAGTTAATGGTTTTAGCATATAACAAACTCCTTTATTCGAGGGGGCGTTGAGGGAGAACTTCCAGGGCTCAGATAACGGATTTTACCTACCCGCTGCATCAATCCGCAATTTCGTGTTCTCATGCAGGCGTTATCTCCTCGACGGAGCCTCAACGCACACCCTAAATTTTAAACGGTTATCACTCTCGGAGTACCTTCTTGATAACTTTTCATAAGAGCTTTTACAAAGTCTCCTTTTGTAAAATAGCGTGTTGCTGCCTTATGTTTGATCCACATATTATTCGCGCGTATTAAACAGCGTGTATAATACGTCTCATATGTATAACTGATAAATATACGTCTGCCAGGAAAAGGTTTAAAGCCTTTTAAATAAAGATCCTTATCCCATTCTACGTGCTTTGCGTCCCCTCCGCAACGTTCACAATCTATTATGAAAGGTGTGACGCCATCACGGCTGTTAAAAATAGTCTCTTCTCTAGCGCAATTTTTACATCTATATTTCATCATACAATATGCTTCTTTGTGGAGATGTTTCGGTCTGGGAACGTGCAGAATCTTTTTGAGAAAGGCCTCTGTGTAAATTTTCTCGTTCGGCGTTAAAGGTTCGTTTAACGTTAGTTGCGAAAATACCGCAGTAGTGCTTATACACATTTTTATAAAGTCTTGCATAGAAAATCCTTTCTGCCTCTCTATAATATTATACAAAGGTATATTTAAAAATTTAAGCTTTTATTGACGTTATCTATCAATACCGGTTTGGTCGATCCGGTCGCTCTTCCGAGCCGCGTCTCTTCCAACACGAAACCTTTGTTAAGCTTGCCCTGTAAAAGCTTACCCGATCGGTGTAGCATTTACAAATATCTCTATTGACAAATAACATAGTGACGCGAACGGGATTTGAACCCGCACACTCTGGATTGAAAGTCCAGCGACCTGCCATTAGTCTACCGCGTCTTTAGAGAGTCGGATCCGACCTTTAGTGTAGAGATGGAGAAGGTTGACATCTCTACACCACGTCCGGGAATCGCATTCTTTCGAATGAAGATAGCTTTTTTCATGCCCGCCGACTCTATTCTATAATTCATCTGCTATTTCTTGTAAGCGTTCTCTTCCTTCATTTTCGTCCTGTATACGTATTTCCCACAAATCTTTATTGCAGTACATATCGATACTTTCTTGAATTAAAGTTGTCATTACCTCAGGATCTAAAGCGTCGAGTTCCCAGCATTCATACCCCCAATTGTTGACATATTCTTTTGCACGTGTATCAGTTAACTTTGCCGGATTTGGAGGCGGCTTATACTTAGCAATTTGTTGCATATTTAATGCAATACGTCGCACAATAATATTTTCGTGTGTAAACATTGAAAGTCTATCCTGAATATCTCTGGTCATATCGATACCACTGGGATCATGATCTCCTAAATGTAGTATTATAGGCATTTGATCTTGCGACATATGATATTTCAAACGTTTAGAAGCCCTATATAAAGATGATTGAGATGCGTAACCCCTGCAAGAGAAATAAGGTACTTGTGGCTCGCGGCAGGCATCGGCTACAATACCTACTAAGGCATCTTTTTCAACCCAGACTTCAATGCGATACGATTGCGTTGACCATCTATCAACCGCGTAACTTTGCCTCGCGGATAGAACGATCTGTTGTACGGAATCCCATGTTGAAGGTTCGCGTACGCTACGTGTACGATCCTCAACAGCACTCCAATCAAGTAAGCCTAGTAAACGCCCTATATTTAGCACGTTTACTATGCGCTTATACCACTTTTCTTCATTAGGAATTAAATCGCGCGCAACGAATTGATAGTATACTTGCCGCACGGTCAAAATATAACCGCGTTCGTAATATTCAGAGATAATTGTATTCGCTGCTGCGATAAGTTGTGTCGTACCTAGCGAAATTCTTCTTGTTATAAATTGTTCTTTCATTCTGATACTCCCGTAAAACATTTTGTCCAATTAATAGGATCCAACCCTATAACTTTTTCACAAGCAGGGCAATACAAATAATGCGGAAAAGGACATACAGCCCCCTTATTATATTGCATAGGACCCTTCTGGCACAAAGGACAAAGCTCTTTAGAACTTTTTACGTATGCAATTAATTCTTCGTCAGACGTTAATTTTTTCTGTTTTAAGTCCATATCCGCCTTTGTTTTAAGTAAATACCCACCTCACGCAACACGTTGCGAGAACGCCTAATGTAAATATAAATAATACAAAAGATATCACTGATTGCGTGCGCATTTTAGCATCAAGTCCTTTATGTGCACCCATATACCAAGTAACTTTAACCCCATAAATTAAAGTTACGGCGGCTATTCCTATAAGACATTGATCTTGAATGTGCACTTATACCTCCAGTGCCTGCAAAACTTCTTTATACATAATATAACGTTGTCTACTATGACGCTTTAAAAAATAATTTTCATTGTCCCAGAAGTCAACTATTGTACCAAATTCTTTTTCTTTTGTACGCCTTAATACTCGTCCCGCCTGTTGTATAATTGCTATCTTACTCAAACCGCCTGCGGCGTTAATCAACACATCTAGCCTAGGCATATCGACGCCCTCACTAAATATATTCGTCGCGATGGCAATATGACCACGGTTTTGTAAAAGGGATTTAACTTCACGGCGCGTTTTCGCGTCGTCACTCCCCTGAACAAAAACGACCCCCCCGAGTAACTCTTGCAATTTCTCACCATGTTCAATGCGTTTAACAACAATTAAAACGCTTTTGCCGCGTCGTGCATAAGCCCTCGCAGCACCCATAATTTTTTGATTCCGCGTAAGATTATCTACGACACCGTGATCATAACAATCAGGCCAGTCTAAATTTTTATAGGCTTGTGAATCGGCTTCATAGGTAAGCATTTTTAGTAAAGGTTGCGCTATGCGTGTAGGTACTTCATGGATGCTTGTTTTATGTATAACAGGGCCTAGAACTCCAGTTACTTTTAAATAGCCGCCAAGGTCTTCGCGTTTTTCTTTAGGCGTCGCAGTCAGACCTATTCTATAAGGACAATCGATACTGCGGATGGTCTGAATATAGGTTTCGGCTTGAGCGTGATGAGCCTCGTCTACAATTATAGAGAGCACTGGAAATTCGTTACGTAACCGTTCGCTATCCCATTTACATAATGTTTGAATCATACCCACCGTCACCGTAGCAGGTTCAACCTTACCTTCGCCTACTATACCTACGGACAGTGGTAATATAGTTTCGAATACTTCTTTTGTTTGATACATTAAATCTTTTGAGCGTACAAGAAATAAAGAGCGCTTATTTAAGGCTGCAATGATTCCGGCGGCAACGACGGTTTTGCCCGCTGCAGTCGGGGCTTGCACGATACCTCTTCGCTTTTGCAAGCAGGTTCGTATAATATCACGTTGATGCGTCTCGAATATAAAGGGACCAAGTTTATCTGGAATTTTATGGAAGGTTGCTTGCGTGGGGATATGAGATATTTCAGCATCGGGGAAATTTTCTTTGATAAAAGGTATCAATCCTGTAAAGAAATATCCCGTATTTCCCACCATAGTAAGAAAGTAGACATGACGTTCTTTTTTATTACCGCGGCGCGTCCATCTCTCACATGGATATTTTAGAGACTCACGCAACACATCTACTTCTTCGGTAGCGAGACTCCAAACGTTATTTAATACCTTTATTTTCACTCAGGTAGCTTTCTATAAATTTACGGCATTGAGTAGGTCGTCCTGCACGATGGCGTCATCGATCGCATCTCCTACTCCGTAAGTTCCAGCCTTGACGTTGTCCAATATTTTTTTCATTCCCTGATAAACTTCTTCCATCAACGTCTGCATTTCAATCGGAATCCCATCGCTTAGCGGTACCATATCCGCGCAATGGATTGAATTAAAAGCTTGAATTACCTTTTCAGCTACTACATCGGTATCGAGTGTAGTTCCTGTACCATAAGCGCCGGCACCCACGTCATTAAAAACGACTGACACAGCTTTGTAAATTTCCCATTGTGTGTCGATCATTTTTAGCGGTTCCTGGCCTTTCTCTTGGTGCCACTCCGGTAACAAAGCTATCAACTGCGCTCGCCAAAAATCATTAGCCTTTGTTATTTCCCTCCGAAAAACCAAAGCCCCTCCAGATGGTGGCGCATTATAATCATGAAGTTTAGATATTATATCCGCATCAATCATTGTGGATTCACGCTCAATGCATGTAGGACATAGATGGGGATGTTCACATGGTTCCTCTGTTGATATGTAACCTGCATCGTTACATAACCTAGGATCGTACCCCAATTTACAGTTATACGGATACCCTTCCTTACGATGGGGACAAACTCCTATTATCCCCTTTAGTGCCCTGCCTGAACATACCACTTTCATATTTTTCTCCCTACTTCTATTTGTACGCTATAACACTTTGACATATTTAAAACATAGCTGTAAGACTTCATCGTAAGAATGCATTTGTATAGCTTGCGAAGTAAATTCTTTAGCTTTTTGAGCAAAGTGTGCTCTTTTAAGCGTCGAATTTATCCTACCTATAATTGCATAAACGTTACCATCCGTATCTGTTAGCCGACATTCAGGACGTTGATCTTTTGGTATACCTAGGTCCGTTAGTTTCTCCGCATCTTCCATATTATTCCTTTATGGTAACTATTATATTATACAAAAATATGTTAAAAAATTTAAGCATATATATCGCGACATAAAGTATAGAATTCTTTCATATCCGAGACTTTAATTATTCCTACATGTGTATTGTAGGGACGCCGCATCGTAATTACTGTATGTTCTCCAAGAGCCTCCAGATGCGAAATCGTTAAAGGTTTGTCTTCTATAATAATATTCCCTTTAATATTATATTTACAATCCGTAAATGAAAGCGCATCATATTCGATACTATATCGAGCTAACCACTTTAATGTGGGTATCTGACACGCATGTAGTTGTGCAGTAACAAGATGTATATACATAAACTCATGCAATTTATTTATATATTCATAAGCTGCGTAAGCTCTTGCGTCCAGCATAACTTCTACCGCGTGTTTCCAGAAAAACGTTTTTACGAAATCGGTCACGGACATACCTAAAAGGTGGTGCATATCCCACGATGTTACATCAGATACTTTTAGCCGACTCTCTAAGTTGTAGTATTTTTTATACACTTTTAATACAGAAGCTATAAGTTGGCGTAGTACGCCATCGATGTCAACTAGGGCTATGCTTTTTGAGTCATGCATTACGATCCCTTACATTCTTTAGGTACACAATTTCCGGCCATACATTTATACATCGACGCGTTACTTGAAACGTTGGTAGCAAAAGCTGTGACCGTAAAAGTTTGATCTCCCGAAGGGCGTTCTACAGGACCCCCCGTATCTTTATCAAAAACCTCTGCGAAGTGATTTTGTACCGTAGCTTGTACGGTATCAGCGTCGAATATAATGGTTCTATTTGACTTACGGTCTAAAATATAAATACTAAGACGTTTTTGTCCCGGCATATCATACCACCTTTTTAGGAAGGGCACCCGTCTTAACAGTCATAGACTGGGGGAGATTAAGACGGGTGCTTGCGGGAATTATATAAGCTCCTGACCGGATCAAATTATTTCTAAATTACCGCACTTTCCGGCGGCGATGGCATGCGACCGCTTTCCAGGAGCCAATTTTTTTGCGAAAGAAGCGCAAAGGTTTTCGAAACGCTCCATATCAAAAGGTGTATCGATCCAACGAATATTCTTTGTATAAAAAATGCACTTAAGAGGTATATACATTCTATTTATGTAAATAGGCACGCCAGTAAGAATGACTAAACCTTCGGGTACAGCAACGATTCGAACTAACTTAGCTTTTATTTTAGAAGGCTTCCCACTTTCTCTATAATAGGTAAATTTTACATATCTATCACTATCGACAAGTAAGTGAAAAGCTGCCTGGATAACTTTTATGGGGTACGTCTGCACTTGAATTCCTTTTTATCCGAAAGCTATAGACGACCGCGACGGTACTTTATATTTTCCACTCGCTTTACGATTCCGCAAGCGCGTACAGTTTCTACACATACGCGAAAGTCCTCCAGCGTTAAGATGAAAATGCTCCCGATCCGCAGGCCACCATCCGTGGCATTTACTGCAATAGCGTTTGCCTTGGCTATCTGGAGGGTACATAGCTCTTCGTGTGTGTCCACTTAAGGATGTGGGGCTCATAATGATCTCTTTTCATATTCTTCTTTACAGTTATCTATTATATCACCGAACGCGAAACCATCACGCCGATCCCCAGGTTCTAAGTGTCCGATTATCTCACAACACGTATCGCACCAATGTGATGTAACCAGTTGATTATCAACAGCTTCGGCCAGTCTCCGGGCCATTGTACCCGTTGGGATATCCTTGCGGCAACCCCAGCATTTATGAGGTACGCGAGTCTTTACAACTTTGTCAAATAAAGTAGTCAAAAAGAGTTACTCCTCAATCGGTATCAAGTAGCATCGAAATACAAAATAATATAAACGCTGGTATAGCACATATACAAGCTGTAATTACAAAGATGACTGAAAGAATTCTACGCATGAGATATCACCGTTCATTATGCTCTAAGCTCCTTTTTAACTCTCTATAATATTATACAGCTATTTTATTAAATATTTAATCTCGTAAAAATGTATACAATATTTCTTTTTTGAATTTTTGAAAGCCTTTGTACCACTTATATTTTTTAGGGCCTATCGCTATACCTATACCATACAACATATCGTGGATAAATACCTTTGTTGTATTCGGATGGCATGAATATGCTGCCACGTACTTTTTGAAACGTTCTAGAGCAACGTCTGCAAATTTTTTCTTTTCCATATTAAGTCTCTCCTTTGTATTCACTAACATCTATTCCCCCCCCCCCATTTCAACCGTAAAACCAAAAGGCGCCTTGCATATCTAACATGGCCAGAAATCCAATGCTCAGGGTTCCTCTTTATGAAATCGTCCCACTTGTTTATTATCATACGTCTATATATAGGACAATGATACGCATGCATCGTAATTCCGTCTGGAAAACGCAACTCCATAAATGATCCTTTCATCCCACACTAAAATCCACTCCCAACATCCTCCTCGCAGACCACCTTTTCTATTTTAATTTTAAACAAATCATTTTTAGCTTCATACGTCTCGGCCCCCAATTCTCCAACGATTGCCATTAGCCAACGGGCAGCGTCAAATAGAGCGTAAGTTTGCGCATCGATCAATGGCTTATACTGTCTGGGTACGTCGAGCATATCTCTTCTCCAATCAAATTTTGCTCTCGCCGCTACTTACCTTCCCATATAATTTTCAACCTTTTAATTTTAGGCCATCCCTCTGCGTTTTCATCATTCCAAATCTGTTTCAGCTGGTCCGACGTACCATTGACTATCTGCAACGACCTACAACCACAGTCAATAACATGCGATGTCTTAAACAAATGGGGGTACGTTTCACAAAGTCGACACGGCAGCAACCCCTCCGCATTTTTTGAGCGTGTCACTATCACTTCCTCACTATCCGGGCTAACAACTGGACGCTGTTCGGATGAAACCCCAACCTCAAATGCGGCATTCCAGCATTCTTTTAAATCATATGGATTATAATTTCTAACATCTGGTCTTTTTAGATATTCATTTAACCATTTATCAAAAGTCACTTCAACTCCTTTCTAAGCCCCCCGTTTCACCGCAGAGCCTAAACGTTATACTTGCTTATTTGCTTTCTGCTGTATCGTGAATCTTAATGTCGTAATGTCATAACCTCGTCGCTCTAATTCCTGCCCGAGATTGAGGTCATTAGGCCAGTTTACATTTTCAAAAAAGTGAGCTAATAAGCGCGCGTCGGCTTTGTCCGCCCCCTCACCGCCATGACAATACAATATGTCAGGGTTGTCGTTTAATAGCTTACCATATACTACTTTCAATTCTCCTGGTTTAGTCTTTGGTGTTCTATATCTCTTCATACAGGCCACTCTTTGAATTGAATCCTAACTTTTTTATACCCGTATTTTTTCATCATGTCTTCCAATTCAAATTTTATTCCTTGCGCTTGCATACCTCGATGATTCCAGTAGAGTGTATCTAACGCTTGTATAAAACCATCTTCCGTTTTTGATAATATTACAATATCGGGTCTGCGCTTTTTCGTTATTAATGCGTACATCCATCCCTCAGATTTAGCCGCATTACACCTCCGGTAATAATTCAGTATACTCGAGCTGCGCGTAAGTTTGTAAGAGGAACTCTCGCCAATGAGGCAACCTATGATGACGTCTTTGTATCGCGATATTCCTCAAAGTTTTATACGACATACACCACATACGCTGCTGCAGGAAACCTTCTGGGAGGCATTGTTTTACACGCACTAACTTCTCGATAGGATCCTCGAGGACAAGAGCCCGATTGATCAATTCGATCTGCGTGGGTGTAATACTGCTTGGATCTTCAAGAACCCTATTCCAATCGATGCCTTTCTCAAGCTCTGTGACTAACGTATGCATCGTACTTTCCGATTGCTTAGTCGAGAGCCTAAACGTATCTGCTTCTTGCCACCAGTATCGAGGTGCGAGAACCAAAACCCAGATGTAAATAGACTCCAGAAATTTGTTGTGACCGAAGTCTTTTGAAGCTAGGCGCTGCGCGACCTTAGACATATCTTTACCCTGTTTTTTATTCAGGCCTAAGCCCATCAAAGCGGCTTCATAACCTGATTGATCTTTTACAGATGCACGCATCATGAATCTCATTTTACCTCCTTCGCGCGAAATCGCGCATTACTACCTCTCCCCTCGAGTTCGAACACTACACCAAAAGGTTCCAACTCTACATTCAGGGAATCTAACAACTGCGGTACTTCGAAGTATACCGTACCCACAGGCTCTGGTAAAGGTTCTAGCCCCTTCCACACTTCGTTGAGGAACGTTAAAGTTAGAGCTAGCATACATATAAGTACGATAGCAAATATTAAACGCATTTTAAACCTCCAAAATTTTATACATTTCCGCCTCCGCGAAACCACAAAGTCGAGCGTAAATTCATCTTTCCCCCAACGTTTTTATATACAAACAATTTTCCTTATGTCCCTCCATGTGTAAGTCCGCCCCGCAGAAGAAACATACATTGTATACATGACCATCGTACTCCGTTTCGTAGCTAAAATTTTCCACTGCGAAATCTTGCAGTTCCTTCGCGGGCATCAATTTTGTCATTAACCACTTCTCGAACGGCGATAAGTCGCGCTCGTTGCGCGGTACGATGCTTCTCTCTATCGCGTACTCTTTTAATAAAGCACGCGTTCGATCTAAAGTATCCATTTCACCTCCTTAAGCATCTTTTCTCCTCTCGAGCTCTAACTCCATAGCTTTAATCCACCTACGTAACTGTTGGATTCTGTTTCTACGGAGCCTGGGATTTGTAACTATAGTAGCTTGTGTTTGCGGACAGCGCCAACCAGTCATCACATACCACACGCATGGAGACCCTGTGAGGTAGTTTTTATGGCGCGCAGAACATAAATGATCGTGACATATGGAGCAAGGAACATGCTTACGTAGAATATAAGCATTCAACAACGAGCGGCAATCCTCAATATTCATCCGTAACCACGCATCATTACAAGTATCGAATTTAAACATCTTCCCTCCTCCTCTCAAGCTCTAACTCCATAGCTTTAATCCACCTACGTAACTGTTGAATTCTATTTCTACGGAGCTTGGGCTGCGTGACTGTAGTAGACTGTGTACGTGAACAAGTCCTACCCGTCATTACGTACCATACGCATAAAGATCTTCCACCCCGCTCAGTGGGTCTGCACTTACGCCTGGTACATATAGGGCAAGGAATCTTCCGACGTAGCATATAAGCACCCAGCAACTCGTAGCAATCCTCAATATTCATCCGTAACCACGCATCATCACAAGTATCGAATTTAAACATCTTCCCTCCCTATTATAAATACCTCTGAGTAGTCTCCAACGCTTTATCAATAACCGAAAAATCTCCCTCCGACATATACGAAGCTAGGACCTGCGCGAGAACGAGAGCATTAACAATGATGTGTAAATCCTCCACAAGCATGACAAATGTATCATAATGCTCTTGCATTCCTTTATACATAAATTCCAAGGACAATGGTAACTCTGCAAGATGTTCATGATCATAAATCGTCCGCTCGCCATAGTCGCACAACTTACCGAACTCTAACCTAGTCAGCTCAAGCCGACGTCTAAATTTTCTTACATCATCTCCGGTCACGCCACATCCAAAAAACCTTCTACATCATCCGTACGGCGCGCCATAATCAAACCTGTAAAGTTAGACACCCCTCCGTAAAGAAGCCCCATATTACACATCATTTCTGCCTCAGACATAATCTCGTGATATACATCGTGACTGCAGATCAAATACGCGGGTCTGTATCCCCTCTCACGTCGAAAGTTCGCGCATAACTCCATGATCCTACTACGCATTACTCACCATCCCTCTGCACACAAAGCCGCGCATACTCAAGGAGAATATTATCAGGTAACTCTCGCCACGTATTCGCAATCGCCTCCCAAAGAAGCTCGCGACCTACCATCCTTGCACCCATATAATCGGCGTCCAAAGGATACAAATTTTCAATATTGGAACTTCAGCATATTCTACGATATGTAATTCCGTAGGATATGTTCTGGGTTGTAGTGGCTGTTCCTGAAATCGGATTTTCATGATTGTCCCCTTACTTTTATGTAAACCTTGTCGGTGCAAATCTATACAATTTTAAGGATTTAATTTTTCTAATAGTTTAAAATAATACGCGTGGGATTCTGCCTTATCCGTTGTGCAATATAATATCCGATCTTCCCCGAATTTACGTTCCATTCTTACCTTGTATACTGAAACGCCGTCAGTACCTGAAGTTTGCATATATGGCCCAATATCATACGTGAAAAACAATGACAAAATAAACCATATCAGAATTACTGAAATTAATATTATACAAATGATTCCACATGTCCAATTAAAAATGGTTTCACCATCCATTTCCTTCTCCTTATTTTAGAATTTATCTTGCATCAACAAGACTTAATAATTATATTACATGTTTCCCCGTTTTCCTCCATACCCCTTTTGTCGTATGTGTCCATATTCCAGTCCCGATCATTTGTCGGGCCGTTTCGATATCAGTACGATATACTGAGCCGTTTTTCCTGTGGCGTCCAAAGGATACAAATTTTCAATTGTCTGAATCGCTTCGTCCCGTGCCATGTGATCTCTCCCTCTCTTTAATGTATCTCAGTGCTGTCTCATGGCGAGTTTCACCAGGGTAGCGTGTCTCAACAGCCCTAAGTAATTCATCGTATGATATCCGGGAATCTACCTCCGGAAATTTAACTTTCGTATACAATGCGTCATCCGCCTTGGCATTTTCATTTAGCCTCAATGCGGTAGCATCCTCTGTTATTATAGATAATTCTCTCCATCTATTTTCCCACCCAGCATTAGTGTAGCATGTTATATCGCGATATTTTATTTTCCAATCAACAAGCCGTTTAACCAATTCAATACATTCTTCTTTCGCGCACATCGCTTCCTCCACTATCTACATTTCTGCATCCGTTAGATTACGAATAGATTCCTCAGTTGCCTCAGCATCAACAAGTGCCAAAGCATTCAACTCTTCCTGCGTGATACCTACCATTCTCACCTACACACTTCTATTATATCCCGTACTATAATGAAGGACTACAAGAATACTATAATAGAGGATCGCTGCAACTGCAGTGATTGTTAATGTTAATACAACCAAAATCCCCAGATTCTTCACCCTCATAATTTTATCTCCGCATAACGAGGCACACTATGTCATCATTAAAACGACCCTCTTTCTTTTAACATCTGAATAGATTCTTTACGCCGTGTCCAAAACCAATTATCCAGCACAGTTTCCCAAAGATCATAATCACCACGTAACATCTTCGCACGATTTATACTCATCGAAGAACCTGGTGCACGAGAACGCCACTCACGTATATTAATATAAAAAGCCTTCTCAAACTCCTTAACATACAACGCTAGCCAAATCTTATTAGACGCCTTAAACCTCCAACATCTATGACCTGCCCTAGGCAACACAATCGAAAAATTACGTGATGTACTGCCGCCGTAAAGTTTATATACGAGCCAATGAGGATGTCGATGATCTTTACGATCCTTAATAGTTATCATATTACCCGAATCACCCCAACCTAAAATATCCCATACAGGCGATATATCACTCATACTCGTCTGTCTAAAAACATGTGGAGGACAATTCATCATTACATGGTAAATATACCCAAAGTTAAAATTAAAAGCTGGAGCCCTCCGAGCCTCAATTATCTTTTCCTGAGTCCTATCTATCATACATCCACACTTTGTACACTTGATAAAATGCCTACGAGGTTTCTTTGCCATTGTAACTCCCCACATACCAACGCGCATACAGAAATTAGCGGGTCTCAGTTCAATAAAAACAATGATGAACTACTCTATTATATATATATCTATAAGATATATATATAGATACGAAAAAGATCGTATCTCTCGGTTTTTTCAAATTGCGTACAAATAAACAAAAAATTCCCCCTAACGCGACACCTTGCCCCAACGGCGCAGTATTAATTCTTTTATTATAGCACAAAAAAAGTGCTCTTTAACTTTTGAATGCTCCGGAGGAGCAATTGGACCCATCTTCGAATTTATTCTTTTTAAAAGTACGCGCGGCCTTTTAGCATCTAAAATATTAAGATCGCCTCCAGGGGTTCGTTGCTCCAGTATATTAAAAGTGCAATCCAAAAGTCGCTTTCGAAGTTTACGGCGCATTGCTATCTCTGCAGGACCTAACCTCCTGAAACATGAAGTGATCTTTAGAGAGCTTTTCGCCATAAGCCCCGTCACGGGGCGTTGTTCCCACTTAATATTCATACCAGCCGTCTTTTACAAACTTACTAAGCGTGTAATAAAGATTGCGTCGCAGGCTATTATGCACAGCAATTTCCCCCATTGGAGAATCTTGCATCATTATCCGTAGAACCGCAGCCTCATGTTTAGTAAGTTTTAGCTTTACATATGTTTCTTCACATACTTCGGCTTCCATCAGGTTTCTCCTTTCCCCTTCGTATACAATCGGGACATATTATTTTTTCCAAGCCGTAAGAAGGTATACTTGTATGGTATTTTGGAAGATTCAATTCATTACCATGTCTCTTTACAATTTCATACACACGCCGACATTTCGGGCATAGAAAGAGGTCGGCCTTTTTATATTTACTCCTCGGTACCATTAACA
>Ga0075125_10000191_pt1 | contig 26189 bp, 23 predicted proteins | sample AntAceMetag02UKN_FD_69810 | JGI IMG/M metagenome (GOLD analysis project Ga0075125, IMG submission 69810) | Saline lake microbial communities from Ace Lake, Antarctica - Antarctic Ace Lake Metagenome 02UKN | ecosystem: Environmental > Aquatic > Non-marine Saline and Alkaline > Saline | place... | reverse complement strand
CACATAATAAGTGCCATTAGGTCATTTATGGGTGGTGGTTATGATAGTGAAATTGCCAGTAGTGGCGGTTATTCGGCAATAGTTGGTGGTTCTAATCATTATTTAAATGGTGGTTATAGTTTTATTGGTGGTGGTAGAGAGAATAATATAACTGGACACAACAATGCAGCAATGATTTGTTGTTCTGGAAGAACATCAGTAGCAGATAACACAACTCACGTAGAAAATTTACACGTATTCGGAGCAATAACAACAGAAGATGGTACAATGAACTACGTTGACGTAACAGGTTCAACTTATTCATTAAATGAAACTGCTAATGAAACAATAGTTCACGTAACAACAGGTTCAACGATAACAATAGATACTGATATGTTAGATAATAAATTAGTAACTATAAAGGTTGCTGGTGATTACACAATAATAGTTGAAACAGAAGGTGCAGAATTAATAGATGGTGAGACATCACAAACACTATATTCTTATGATGGTATGCAGTTATATCCAAGAAATGGAAATTGGTGGATAAAATAAAAAATAAAAATAGAATTATGAGTACAATTAATTTAGAAATTAACGGTGATAACGTAGAACGTAAGGCCGTGTTAATAGGTATGTATCTTGATGATAAGAGAGAGCAATATATAATTGAATTTGAAGAACAATTATTTATTGATGGTGAAATAGTTAGTCGTAAACAACACAGAATAATTGAAGATGGTGATAAGTGGGAAGAATGGAACTCTACATTAGGTACTGTTATCAGACCATTATTAGAAGCTGATATATTGGCTTACTTCACACCAATCGTTGAAGACGAAGTTGTTGAAGATGAAGAAAATAATATAGAAGATAATGAATGAACATAATAAAGAAATTAAGAAGAAATGGAATGATGAACATAGTAAAGAATATTATATTAAAAATAAAGAAAGAATTGATGCTAATAATAAAGAATATAGAAATAAGAATAAAGATATTATTAGAGAGAAAAGAGTTAAAAATTATTATAAAGTAAATGAACGTAGAAAAAATAGAAGATATAATGAACCATTATATAAACTAATTAATAATATAAGAACTTCAATTAGTGGTTCAATTAATAAAAATGGTTATAAAAAATCATCAAGAACACACGAAATACTTGGATGTTCTTTTAAATGTTTTAAATCTTATATTGAAGGACAAATGGAAGACTGGATGAATTGGGATAACCACGGTAAATATAATGGAGAATTAAATTATGGTTGGGATTTAGACCATATAACACCATCTTCATCAGCAAAAACAGAAGAAGATGTTATAAAATTAAATCATTACTCTAACTTTCAACCTTTGTGTAGTAAAGTTAATAGAGACATAAAAAGAAATAAAATATCGTGAGTAAATTTGGAAGTGTATATATAAGAGACTTGGATGGAAATCCAATAGAAGTCGTGAGTGGTTTTGAAGATGAAAAATACCTAGCTACAGCAATGATACAAGATATTCACACATCAGTAAATAATTTCAGTGAAGCCAATATATTAAGTGGTGAAACTTGGACTGGAACAGCCGATGAAACATTAGGTGTAAATGGCATTCAGATATTTCATAGTGCAGATAGAGAATGTACTGTATATTTAGACCAAAGTGTTGATACTGGTTTTACATCGGAATTAACTATTACTGACAGTTTTAGTTGTCTTTCTAACATTCCTTGTACAAGAACATTTGTTAGTGTTGGTCCTTATTTTAGAATAAGAGTTACTAATAATGATACAATTGACACAACAGTTATTATTACTGCTGCTGGTATGACACCATACATAAATCCTTTGCCAAGAGCATTGAGTGATGATGGTAGAATGAAATCAGAATGCCATATAACAGATGGTAATGATAGACATACTTGGATTTCAAGACAGAATGAATTATTTACAACACCTGTATATAGAATGGTTGGAACAAGTTTCAATACTGATTATGATACAAGTTTTTGGTTAACAGGTGGAACAGATGGTGGAGCAGTTTCATTTAACGGTGCTGCTGCTTTAATAACATCAACAGACGCTGCTGGATATGCTAAAATAGATAGTGTAAGAAAATGTAGATATGTAACTGGTTCATCAAATATATTTAGAGGTTATAGTCATTTATCAACAGACCCTGTTGAGGGTTGTACAAGAAGATTTGGTGCGTATAATGATGATAATGGTTTCTTTATGCAATTATCAGGATTAACATTTAGTGTTGGTTATAGAAAAGCAACGGTAGATACACTTATTGAAACAGGTTCATTTAATGGTGTGTTGGGTTCGAATGTTTCAGTAGTAGGTCAACAAAATTACGCTTTCTTTATTGAAATGGACACAAATGGTGCAAGATATTATATTAATAGTGAATTATTACATTCAGTACCTGTTCCATATTTGCCATTAACACAAACATTAACATTACCAATTAGGGCTGAGGTTTGGAATGAAGGTTCAACAGCAAATAATGGATTAACATTACTTGCAACAAGTTTATTTAGAGTAGGTGAGTTACATACTAATCCAACTTGGAAATACTTTGAAGGTGCACAATCAGAGGTATGTAAGTATAATGCTGGAACATTGCACGCAATAATAGTTCAAGATAGTTCTGGAAGTATGGAGATATGGGATGGAACAGATGACACAGGAGTACAGATTGCTGATATTGATTTAGCAACTGGAACACTTACATTTGATTTACCATATAATAATGGATTATATATTGAGACAACTGGTGCTGGTGCTAATGTTGTTGTAACATATGAATAAAAAATAAAAGATAAAATTATGTCAAGTATAGTAAATTTAGAAACAAGTGGACAAACTATCGAAAGAAGAGCAATCCTAACAGGAATGTATTTAGATGATAAAAGACAAGAATACACAATTCATTTTCAAGAACAATTATTAATAGATGGTGAAATAGTTAGTAGAGTACAACACAAAATAATTGAAAATGGTGAGAAATGGGAACAATGGAACGCTACATTAGGTGAACAATTAAGACCTTTTCTTGAAGCAGATATTAAGAGTTATTTTACTCCAGCGATTGAAGAACCTGAGATAGAGGAACCACCAGTTGAAGAACCTGAGATAGAGGAACCACCAGTTGAAGAACCTGAGATAGAGGAACCATCAGTTGAAGAACCTGAGATAGAGGAACCATCAGTTGAAGAACCTGAGATAGAGGAACCACCAATTGAGGAATAAAACAATAAATATTTAATAATAAAAGAATGGAAAAAAAAGAAATTAAAAGAGCTCTTGTCGTTAGTGGTGGTGGAGCTATGGGCGCCTGGGGAGGTGGATTACTACAATGTTTAATCGAAGAAAAAGATTATGACTGGGATATGTATTTTGGAACTAGCACAGGTTCTTTATTGATTACATTAACCGCTTTGCAAGAAATGGAAAAATTGAAGAGCGCGTACACTTCTGTTAGTAATAAAAATATTTTTTCTGTAAACCCTTTTACAAAAAAAGGAAAAATTAATTGGTTAAATGCAATATGGAGAACTATTAGAAAAAAGAACTCCCTTGGAGAGGCTGACGGCTTATACAAGCAAATTAAAGAGATGTTTACTGAAAAAGAGTACAACGTGCTTATTAATATGAAAAGACCTCTTTATCCATGTGCAACTGATTATTACTCTCGGTCTGCAAAATATGTGTGTAACCTTGAGGTTGATTATGAAATGTATTGCAAATTTACGTTAGCGTCGGCAAGTGTTCCAGTCGCATTTAATTATGTTGAAGTTGGAGATTATTTATTACTTGATGGTGGCGTAACTCAGCATATACCAATTCAGAAAGCAATCGATGAGGGTGCAGACGAAATAGACGTTATTGTATTTAGACCAGAAAAGATAGAATATGATGGATGGCAACCAAATGGTTGGTTTGATGCACTACTTAGAACAACGACAATTCAAGAAACCCAAGTGTCGTTAAATGATGTTACAATAGCTATGTTACGTGCTAACGATAAAGATGTTAAAGTTAGAATTCGTTATACTCCGTATGTTTTGACTCATAATTCTCTTGTATTTGATAAAGAGCAAATGTTAAAATGGTGGAAAGAGGGTTATGATTATGGCAAATTAGATGACAAATCCACTAAAATCACTATTAAGAAAAAGTAGACTATTTATAAAATAATAATATAAATGTAGTATATAGTTCTGATTATATTAGAATTAACTATGAATATATATTGAAACTTAGTTATGGGTTTTTCAGATAAGGAAAAGGAATATATTAAATGTGCTTCGGACCCTCTTTATTTTTTAAATAATTATGGGTATGTGTTCGACGCTAGAAAGCAGAGAGTTGAACGGATGACATGTTTTAAATATCAGGAGGAGTGTATAGAAAAATTTCACGAATTTCAGAATAATATTGTTCTTAAGTCGAGACAAACAGGACTTTCAGTTATTTCGGCTGGATATTGTGCATGGAGGTTGATATTTAGAACTGACCAAAAGATTTTAATTATTGCGAATGATGGTGATGGAGCTGAGAGGTTCCTGGGAATCATTAAGCAATTTGTAATTAGAGCTCCGTCGTGGATGTTACCAGATGGTGGAACTGCAGATGACCCAACCAGAACAAACAATCAGAAAAAAATTGAATTATATAATGATTCTTGGGCTAAAGCTAGAGCAAGTAGTGAAAATGCTGGTCGTGGAGAATCACTTACATTATTAGTGCTTGATGAAGCTGCTTTTATTGAGCATATCACAAAGATTTGGATGGGTGCTGGTATGGCACTTTCAGCTACACAGGGTAAGTGTATATGGTTGTCAACTCCAAATGGAACGGGAGGTTTATATCATAAAGCTTGGATTGATGCTGAGGATAAGAGAAATGATTTTGTCCCAACAACTGTTCATTGGACACAAAATCCAAATTCTGCCATAGGTTTAGAGAAACGAAGAGATATGAACGGTGAATCTGTTTTTTGGAGCCCATGGTATGAAAAAGAATGTAAAAGATTGAATTATGACCCTGTTTTAATTGCTCAGGAACTTGACCTTTCTTTTGAAGGTTCAAAGAGATTGGCAATTGAGACTGACCTTATTTCTAAGTATGAAAAAAGGCTTCTTACTGATGAATATAAGAAAATCGTATCGGAGAAAAGATACTATGATTATAGACAACCAGTTGGTAATAGGTTTGTGACATATGAAACATCTTTTCATGTGTTTAAACCCCCTCAGACTGGGCACAGATATGTTATTGGTGGTGATGTCGCGAGAAGTGATGGGACTGACTACTCTACATTACATGTTGTTGATATAGATACACTGGAAGTTGTTGCAGAGTATAGAGATAAAATTTCTCCCGATTTATTTGCAGAGGTGATTTACGCTGTCGGTAAAGATTTTAATTATGCATATCTTGCAATAGAGGCGAATAGTTTTGGCTTAGCAACTACTCTTGACCTTAATAGAAAAATGGGTTATGAGAGAATGCATTTCTGTAAAACGATTAAGGAGTTACACGTAAGAACTGAGGATTATAAAGTTAATACTGATGAGACAATTCCAGGATTCCAGACAACTAAGAAAACGAAACCTCTTTTAGTTAACACGCTTCGTGTATATATGAGAGAGGGTGAACTTAAGATATATTCACAAAGAGTTTTATCCGAACTCAGAAGTTTCATTCAAAAAGGGGATAAATCTGAGGCTGAAAATGGTTATAATGATGACCTTGTAATAGCACTTGGAATAGCTCTGTATATTAGAGATACAGACTTTCAGAATGCTACTCAAACTCAGGAGATGTATAGAAGCATGCTTGATGCTATTTCTTATAGCTCTGGCGATATGGAAGGTAAATCATATACTGCCAATGAGAAAGTAGAAAATAATCAGGTTGCAGACGGAGGCGGCTTGTATTTCGGAAATTATATTGAAGAAGAGGGAGAAATTTTGGACGAGGAGGGGAATGATGTAAGTTGGTTACTTACTCCGATAAACCCAGTTAAAACTCATTATTTTGATGACCCTGAGGCGAGTCCTCGTGATGAACTTTTAACACTCGCAAAAAGACAAGGATATGTTCCTAAAACATGTTTATTGGGTGGTGAAACCGTTATGGGGTTAGTAAATAAAGGCGAAGACCCATGTTTAGGTTGTCAATGTGATAGAATAAAATGTAAAGGAAGATTGATAAACGCTTGATAATTTTTCTAAAATTACTATATTTAATAAAAATACAATAATGGCTGATAAAGTACAGAAGAAACAAAAAGATAATGGTAGTATATTCCAGGGAGTTCTGGATGCTGTTAGTGGTAGTCGTCGAAAAAAGTTTGATGATAACGAGAATCAAAACTCGTCCCCTTATCAAACTATGCCGCCACAATCTAAGGGTGGAAGCGTAGAAGATAAGCAACAGGGGTTTTTAGATTGGCAGGTTCATAAGATTTCTCATGATTTATATACTAGAACAGTATACTTTGATACAGATAGAATTTCCGCTTATCAAGATTTTAGAGCAATGGATGGAACTCCAGAAATTGCAGCTGCACTTAATATCATGAGAGACGAATGTCTTACAAGAGGTGAGTCTGGCGATATATTGGGAATATACTCAGAAAATCAAAGAGTAAAAGAAGTTTTAGATGATTTATTTAGAAACGTTCTTAACGTTGAATTTAATCTTAGATTGTGGATTAGAGACTTATTGAAGTACGGCGATTATTTTGTACTTTTAAACATTGATAAAGAGTTAGGTATATATGATTTTCTTACTCTTCCAATGGAAGAAATTCACAGAGAAGAGGGTTATGATGGTAGACTTGACAGTGTAAGATTTAGATGGGAAACAACTGGAGATTATTTTGAAGAATGGCAGGTAGCACATTTCAGACTACTTGAAGACTCTAGAAAATTACCTTACGGTAGAAGTATACTTGACTCTTCCAGAAAACTTTGGAAACAGCTGCAGTTGGCTGAGGATGCAATGTTGGTATATCGTATTGTAAGAGCCCCAGAAAGACGAATTTTCTTTGTTGAAGTTGGAAATCTTCCTGACCAGGACGTTAAAGGTTACATGCAGAAGATGCAGAATCAAATTAGGAAACAACCGATGGTTGATATGAGAAATCCTGCTGGTAACACAACTATGAAATATGACCCAGCCAATGTGACGGAGGATTATTGGGTACCAATTAGAGGAGATAAACATTCAAGAATAGAAACTTTACCAGGAGCAACAAACCTGGGAGAGATTCAAGATATAGAATATTTGCAGAATAAATTATTTGCAGCATTACAGGTTCCAAAAACTTATTTGAATTATACAGAATCAATGGCTGGTGGAAGTATGTTATCACAAGCAGATATTCGTTTTGCAAGAACAATCGTGTCAATTCAAGAGGCAATTTTATTAGAACTTAGGAGAATTGCTAATGTTCACCTGTATTTCTTAGGATTTACAGATGATATGGACAACTTTAAACTTACACTGACAAATCCATCTACCCAACAAGAATTGTTGAAATTGGAAACAATGAAAGCAAGACTTGAAGTATTTAAAGAAATGTTTAGTTCAGAGGCAACGTCTCCAACATCTTATACTTGGGCGATGGAGCAAATCCTAGGATTTTCAAAATCTGATATTAAATTAATATTGAAGCAGAAGAAAGTTGAGAAGAAACTATTTGCTGAGATTGACGCTGCTGTCGAAACTTATAAGAAAATCGGTTTATTTGATGAACTTGACGCAATATATGAAGACCCTGCGGCTGCAGCTGCGGCTATGGCTGCTCAAGGCGGCGAAGATGAAGGTGCAGATGAAGGCGGCGGTGGCGGCTTTGGCGGTTCCAGTGCATTAGGCGGTGGCGGCATGGGTGGCGACCCTGGAGCTGAAATGGGTGATGAAATGGGTGCAGAATTAGGTGCAGAGCCAGGCGCCGAATTAGGCGCAGAGCCAGTAGTTGGAGATGAAGAAGAAGAACTGCCTCCTGAATTATCAGAAGATGCTAAGAAGAAGATTAAACTTATGAAAGAAGTGTGGGATGCGTCAGATAATCGTTCTAATAAACTATTAGAGGCATTATTAGGAGAAGATGATTACGCTAAAAAACTAAAGGATAAACGAAAAGATAACGCTCTTTCTAAGAGTAATAAGAAACTTGCAAACACTACAAAAAAATTAATGCGTACTATCGATGAAAAACTAGAAAATAGAAAAAATACAATAGACATTAATCCTATTGTAAAAGAACCTGCTGATATTCTTACAGAGGAAGATAACGCGTTAATTAAAAATAATGTCGCCAATAATCTTAAAACAACCGATATTTTTGCTAAGTTAGATGAAATAACCTCTAATGATGATTTGGTCATTGGGGAGGATATTTCAACACCTAAAGATGATATAGTTGCCGAGGGAGATGACTCAAACCCTGCTGAGAATGGAAAATAATAAAAAAGAGTTTGACATTTGGAAGAAAAATGATTATCATGGGATAAAAGAAAGTCTTGAGTCTCTTGATAGTTATTTTGAGGATATCGAAGCGAATCTTATTGAATTTCTGGGAGCCAAATCTGTAAGAAAAAGAACAGTGCCGTCCGTAAAAGCCAGAAACCTATCTTTAAGTGCTAGTGTTACCATAAAAAAATTACGACAAAAAATCAATTATCAAAGACAAGATTTTTCTAGCGATTATAGTTAATCAACATTCTGTTTAGTTTTTACAATTTTATTTCGTATATTTGTCTAAATTTATAAATTGGCATGGGTGATAAATTAAACATTGAAAATTTAGATTTACGTACTGAGCAGGAAAAATCGTTAAATGAGAAAAAAACAGAATCCAGAACAGTTGATGTGGATACTAGCATTAAATCTTATTCTAACGATGATAATTCATATAGACCACTTGCTCACTTGCACCTGCATACATTTCACTCTATATTAGATGGTTGTGGGAGCATAGATAACTATGTTAAATTAGCTAAAGAATATAATCACCCCGCTATGGCCATAACTGACCACGGTACACTTTCAGGTCTTTTCGAGTTTCAAAAAAAATTAAAAAGAGGTGGTATTAAACCTATTCTTGGAATCGAAGCCTATGTGAATGATAATATGGGTGAGATGGAAGAGAAAAAATATGAAGGCGGTAATGCTCATCAGATTCTTCTTATTATGAATAAGACAGGATTTGTAAACGCGAATCAACTTGTATATCGTTCTTTTACCGAGGGTTTCTACAGAAGAGGTAGAATGAGAACTGATTGGATTGTTGATAAGAGCGAGGGATTATTTGGAACCACTGCTTGTATAGGCAATATGGTTGCTAAGTTGTTTTTTCAAAAGAGCCCACAAGAAGCTGAAAAATATTTTGTGCGACTGCGAGACGCTTTTGGAGAAAATTTTGCAGCTGAAATTCATTTAAATGAACTTAAAGACCAATATTACTTTAATGCATTTTTAATCGAAATGGCTAATAAACACGGCGTTCCTATTGTTATTGGAACTGATGTACATTACGCTTACCCAGAAGATGTAGCACTTCAAGATACTCTGATTGCAGTAAATCAGAAAAAAGATTTATCAAATTCGTTCAAACTAGATGCTAGACATTTATATTATCAAAGCAGTAAAGATTTACACATGTTTAATACAAGGTTTGGATATAATTATCCCGCTGAGTTTATTGACAGTTGTATGGATAATAGTTTATGGGTTGCAAACAAGTGTAATTTTGAAATGGAAACAGGGGTAGACAAATATCCTAAATTTGAACCCCCTAAAGACGTTTTGGACTATTTTAAGACAGATAACGTTAGGGATATTATGACAAAACTTGCTTTTGGGAAATTAAAACAAAAGTTTAAAAAATATAAAGAAACGAAAGTTGTTGAGCTTGACAAGGAAAAAGAAATGGAATACGCAAGGAGATTGCAGTATGAAATTGACGTAATTGACGACAAGGGCATGTTAGATTATTTCTTGGTGAATTGGGAAATAATTCGTGATTATCGAAGTAAGGGATATGAAATAGGTCCTGCTAGAGGTTGTTTTGTTCCAGGAAGTAGAGTTAAAATGATTGATGGGATGTACGCCCCCATAGATACAATTGAAGTGTGTGATATAGTTATAGATGCTTTTGGAGATGCAAGAAAAGTTATAGATGTTTTGGAGTATGATATTGAGGAGGATATTCTTGAACTCGAATTTGATGACGGGAGAATTATCGAGTGTACTTTTGACCATGAAATTTTGACGGAGAATCGTGGGTGGATACAAGCAAAGGATTTGACGTATGATGATGAAATAGTTGACATAACTAAAATATAAATTATGAATACGGAAAATAAAACCTCTTGCGGGTCTATTTTATAAAATTTGCAGCTATTTATATAAAATAAGATAGCTATGAAAAAGTTAACAAAAAAACAATTACAAGAATTGAGTACAGCAATATTAAATAAAGGTTTTTTAAACTGGGAAGAGGTTCATATGTTTAGAGAAAAATTTAATTACTCGTATGAAACATTTAAACGAGAATTGATGAATAATAAAATACCATTTAAAAGTGGTAATGCAGCAAATGTATTGTTAAGTTTTGGAGTTAAAATAAAAGAAAAAAAGATTAGATTTGGTGATTTTTATTCTTTGGGTAACTGGAAATTAGAAGTGTTTAAAAACTCTAAAATCAGAGTGATATTTGAGTGTCAAGAATGTGGAAAAGAATCTGATGCCAGATTAGCAAAGGTGATTAATAGAGAATTTTTTCCTAATGAGCCAATATGCTCTACTTGTATTAATAAGTTAGTTCGCAATACTGATGAATGTAAAAAAAGAAATAGTAAAGCCCAATTTATTGCTCAAAATAGGCCAGAGGTTAAGAAAAAAAATAAAGAGAGTCAACTAAAAAGGTTTGAGAATCCCGAGGTAAGAAAAAAACATAGTGAAGCTGGAAAAAAGAATTGGCAAAATGCAGATTATAGAAGAAAAATGAAAGAGATTGCCAAGAAAAAATGGGATGACCCAGAATATGCAAAAAGAGTAATTCAAAATTCTAAAAATGGCGGCCTCAAGGGGATTTATAAAAATATTTATTATGATAGTGGGTATGAACTTGCGTGGTTAATGCTTATGGAGTTGAGAGAGGGTCTTGATGGTATACATAGAGCTAATATATATATAAGTTATATAAATTATAAAGAAAAATTTTCTCATTATTATCCTGATTTTATTTTGAATGAAAAATACTTGATTGAGGTTAAAGGGTATGGTCCATGGGCTAATAGAGAAAATATTAGTAAAAAAAATAAGGCAGCTAAATTGTGGTGTCAGATGAATAACATGAGATATAGACTTGTTGAATTTAAAGATATTGGTAATCATTGGTATAGAAAAGCTAGAGAGAAACATAAAGAGTTAGATAATGACACGATTAAAAAATAAGAGGATAAAAAAATATAAAGGAAAAGTTCATGACCTTACTGTTGAAGAAACTCATTCTTACAACATAGAGGGAATTGGTGTTCATAACTCCGCGGCTGGCTCGTTGTTGTCATGGTGTCTTGATATTACAAAGATTGACCCTATTAGATTTGGATTATATTTTGAAAGGTTTTTGAATCCTACTAGAAATTCTCCCCCAGATATTGATATCGATTTCATGTCGAATACAGACCATATAACTAATGAGTTTTTACAAAAGAAATATGGCAAAGAAAGAGTTTTGTCAGTTTCAACATTTAGCACATTTAATGAAAAAAATTGTATAAAGGATGTAACTAGAGCGTTTGGACAGGACACAAGTTTTGATTCAGATATACATGCTGTTACTCAGGAAATGCCAGATTTTAATAAGGTTGATTATGGTTTAAAATGGTGGATAGAAAATCATCCAAAAGAAAAGGATTGTAGCGCCAGAGTTAAAGGGTGGATTGTAGACACAGGCAATAGTAAGATAATTGAGCAAGCCCTGAAACTGCAGGGGCAAATTAGAGGTATTGGTCAACACGCAGCGGGTATTGTTGTGACACCTAGTTTGTCGTGGGAACATGTTCCTGTAAATATAATAGCTTCCAATAAGAATATTGTTACAGCATTTCAAGAGGCTGATAAGTCTGGGAAAGATTTGTCTGAGCTTGGAATATTAAAATTAGACAGATTAAAACTTGATACATTAAATGTTGTAGAAGAAGCTATTGACCTTATAAAAGAAACCAAAAATGTTGATGTGAGAGATAAAGTTTATTACATTGACCTTAATGATGAAAATTTATATCGAGAGCTTCGATTAGGGCTTAATAAGGGTATATTTCAGTTTGAGTCTGGTGGTATGAACGCGTTAATTAAAGGTATGCAGGTGCAGAATTTTGAAGAGATGGTGGCTGCAAATGCTTTGTATAGACCAGGTCCTATGGGAATTAGGGCGCACGAAGAATATATAGAAAATAAATTTGCTAAAAACGATATTAAATATATAGACGAGAGCTTAAGACCTATTCTTGAATCTACTAAAGGTGTAATGATTTTCCAGGAACAGGTTATGTTTATTGCGAGTCAGATTGGAGGGATGTCTCTTGGAGATGGAGATATGCTTAGGCGAGCAATGGATAAGGCTAGTAAGTTGATTGATAAGGAAAATAAGGGGGAATTGTCCGATGAGGAGAGAAGGGGAGATAAGTTCCAGTTTTTCTTAAAATATTGGAATCAGTTCTTGAGTGGTGCTAAAGAGCGTGGACTTTCAGTAGAGGCGTTGGATAAGATAAAAAATTGGATGATAAAATACTTGGGATATTCATTTAATAAATCTCACTGTGTAAGTTATTCATATATTGGCGCACAAACATTGTTTTTAAAGCATTATTATCCTACAGAATTTTATACGGCACTTTTGAATCATCCTAAGTCTAACAGTAAGAAAGACGAGGAAAAAAGATGGTTAGCCTCAGCTATAGCGGCGGCAATGTCAAAAAACATTACAATTAAACCTCCATCTAGAAAATCAGGTCTCAAATGGACGATGACAGGTGAACACGAAATATCTATGGGATTTTCGGGAATTAATGGACTTGGAAACATCGCATATGAAGAGCTTATAACGATTTTAAAAGCTACACAGGTTGATTTTGAAAGTACTACAATAGCTCAATTTTTTGACCTACCATTTTCAAAATTCAATAAGACCGCATTTAAGGCTTGTCTTAAGGCGGGTGTTTTTGATGATTGGTCTAATTCTAGAGAGCATATGATGTCTTTATGGGAGAGGCGTAAAAAAAAGAAAAAAGGTGGCGCTGGACAATTGGCAATATTTGATATGAACTCTCCAGAGTTAAGCGCAGCTTTGATTAGCAGTGTTAAGTTTGCTGCAACTACCGAGGGGGAAAAGAGAGCAGAGTTTGTAGATGTTTGCAATTTTGACCTTGTTAAAATCAAGGAAATGGTTAAAATTAAAGACCAGATTCAAGAGAGAGCAGGGAGAGAAATTGAAAGTATAATGAACTTTGATGAAGATGGTTATTACTTTTTTGTTGTTGATTCTTTTTTTGAGAAATTAACACAGAAGGGTAAAAAATATATTGAAATAAAAATGGGGGATGGAATATCCCATAGAACTATGAGAGCATTTTCACCATTCTGCAACAAGATAGAATCTAAACTTGAAAGGGGCGGCATATATGTATCTCAGTTTATGAAAAACCAAAAAGGGTTTGTTAACTTTGCCAGAAAGGCACAATTCGGGAGGATAAAATAATGGGAATGATTAGTCCGATTAAAAGGCGTATAAGCTTTAAGAAAAAAAAGGAAACCGTATTAATTGATATGGATAATGTTTTATGTGATTTTACAAAGTCTTACGAGAGGCATTTGAAAAAAGAACCAGGAATTATCTATCCACAATGTCAACATAAGTTTTTTGAGAGATTGGAATCTGTGCCTGGAGCTATAAAGGCTTATTGGAAGTTGAAAGAACATTTCCATGTGGACATTTTAACAAAACCATCTGTATGGAATCCTATGTCATATACAGAAAAAAGAATTTGGGTTGAAGAACATTTGGGTTTTAAAGAGTGTGATAATTTAATTATGAGTACCGATAAGACTAAAGTTGTCGGAGATTATCTTATAGATGATTTTGACCAGCCAGGAAGAAATAAGCCGACCTGGGAACACATTAAGTTTGGAACACCTCAATTTCCGAATTGGGATATTGTATTAGAATATTTAATACCTAAAAAATAAAGTCATGTGTGAAAAAGATAAAACATACAGGGCGATTAGACATGATGTTGTTAGAAAAAAACAACGTGAAAATAGTCCTGAGGTTCACCATCCAGATGAAAAAATAAGACAAGTTCAAGAATTTCTTGAGGGAAAATCTGATTTGAAAATATTAGAGCTTTTTGCGGGGGGTGGAAATCTAACAAAAATATATCAAGATTATATTGGAGATGGTGAAACTTTCATAGGCCAAATAGATAAAAAGCGAATAAAAAGGAATAAGGGCGCATTAGAGGTTTATGATAAGGATAATTTGAAGACTGGCGATAGTTATAGTCATTTTCACAGGTTAATTGCAGAGAAACGAGTTTATGATGTTATTGATATCGACCCCTATGGTTTTCCATTAAAAATGCTTCCAGATGTATTTTTATTAATGTTGGATGGTTATATGTTTATGACATTTCCAAAACCGTGGGTAAATATACCTAATGGAATTACCAAGAAGACCCTTGAAAATTATATGGGAGTGGAGATGCCAACATTAGAACAGGTGAAAGAAAGAATTAAAACATATGCGTTGTGTCATTGGCGTGGCGTTGAATATGTGGATACTGTAGACTTGGGACGTCTTTGGAGATTCACAATGAGAGTAAAGCGAATTAAGGCAACGGAGTATTGTGGAGTTAGAAATCGTCCCTATTAAAAGTCAAGACATGGAAAAAGAAATTCAAATTTATACTGATGGGCATTGTAAGCATAACGGAAGCAAATCAAGAGATGCAAATGGTGGTTGGGCTTTTGTAGTTATCGAGAATGAAGAAAAAATTGCTCATGATTACGATTCTGAGGAAGATACTACTAATAATAGAATGGAAATGATGGCTATTATTAAAGCTATGAAATATATCTTGAATCATTATCCAGTTGGAGCAAATTGTATTATTTGTACAGATAGCTCATATGTTGCCAATGGTGTAAATGAAGACTGGGTAGGGAAATGGGCGTCAAATGGTTGGAAAACACATTTAGGTACAGAAGTTTTAAATCAAGACCTTTGGAAAGAACTAATTGCAATGCAATCTAGGATAACTTGTGATATTAAACGTGTTCATCGAGGAAACCCTTTTACCAGATTAGCTGATAAGATAGCTAGGGGTAATAAAGATGTGGATTATTGGTATAAATTTTTTATGAATGCGGAAAAAAAACCTAAAACAGAAGTCCTAAATATTCCATTTTAAAACCATCAAAAGCGTTTGTCATAGTACTAACTAATACATTATGACCTTTTTCTTTTAGAGTAATGTCGAGAGCTTGCTCAATTGTATAATCTTTCCACTCTTCATGGAGAGACTCTGACATTTCTTTTCCGTTGAATTTAAATTCTTTGAGCGCCAAAGCATCTTTACTAAACCTATTAGATATAAAAGCTCTTATTTTTGCAGATATTTCTCGCTCATTTCCTGCTATGTGATTTTCATCACTTATTTTTGTAAGATAGTTGATAATATCAGCCTGAGCCATATTAAACGCGTAATTAGCCACAACTCTTGCTTGTGATTCACTCACGTTGTCAGTATATTTAAGTGTGGAAAATTTTAAATATTTTAATGTTTCAGAGTTTACTCGTGAAATTTCATCAAGGTGTCTATATATATATTGTTTAAATTCTTCGAGACTTTCTCTCTCTCGTTTACCTTTTTTTGCTTTAATTAAATCTCTTATGATTTGTTGAGTTACATAGATGATAAAAAGAGCTATGGTTCCCCATATACCAAAAGTTTGACCTAATTCATTTAATCCATCCATAACTAAGAAATTTTTATAAAAACCATTTCAAATATAAATAATAATCTTTTTTGAGAAACTTGCCTTTTTTTACATTATTTATAGAAAATGGCAAAAAAAAGGATAAAAAGACCCAGAACGCTACTCGAGAAAAAGAAGTATGTCAAAAGACAAGCGAGCAGGATGTCAAAAAAAATGACATGGCCTGAGGCCGAGTTTGTCAAACTTATGGAAGAATTAAATATAACATGTGAATCACAAAAGATAATTCGACTTAAGATTTATGATTTCTTTTTGCCAGATTACAATATAATCATTGAAGTTGATGGAGATTATTTCCACGGCAACCCCGAACTGTTTGAGGAAATGAATAAGATGCAGAAAAGAAATATAAAGAATGATAAATATAAAGATATGTTAGCAAGAGGTCTAGGATATCAATTGGAGAGGGTTTGGGAAAATGATTTGAAAAATAATTATGAACAAGTAAAAGAACGCTTTAAAAGACTTTGTAGATGAAACAAGAAGATTTAATTAGAAAAGTAGTCCAGGAGCATATTGGCAGAATATTTGAGGATGATATTGAGGGGGAACTTGGAGATAATATAGAATTTTTCGATGATTACGAAAAAGACCAAAAAGAATATTTGAAATCTATGGCTGACAAAGCTAAGGCAGAGTTGAGAACCGCATCTTCTCAAAGGGTAGCGGGAAATGATTTTAAAGATGTCAACGCAAAAAATATTGCTATAAAAAGAGCTGACCAATCAGCCTGGGAAAATTCTGAAAGAAAATTTGATAAATTTTCTAAGAGCTTAGACCAATCCAAAGAGTTTATACAACAGCTACAACAAGCAAATAGTGAGATGCAACAAACTCAAGATGCAGCTGAAAGTACAGCAGTTGAGCCGCCAGAAGCACCCTCTGTTCCAGTTTAATTTTTTTTTCATTGACTTTACTTTTTTTTTTGTCTATATTTAAAATTACAGAACAAAAAATTTTAGTGAATCATGGAAGATAATAGTAAAAACGAAGAAAACAAAATTAGGATTGGAAAGCAAGAGCCTAAAAAACAACAAGTTCCAAATGAATTTTTAGATGAAGAGTTCCTAACACCAACGGATAATATTGAATTACCGTCGTTGGGAGTTTTTAATAATGGGCAAAAAACCGTAGAGATAAAATATTTAACTGCTGAGGAAGATGATGTTTTATTTTCTCCAGAATTGTTAAAAAGCGGTAAAGTTCTAGATGCTTTATTGCAAGTATCAATTATTGATAAAACTTTAAAGGCAGATGATATGTTAATTGGTGACAGAAATGCTGTTCTTATTCACCTTAGAAGAACAGGTCTTGGAGATGAATATAATCCAGGTCCTATAGGGTGTCCTTCTTGTAAAGAAGATTATGAACCAGACATCGACCTATCAAAACTTTCCCTTAAAAAATTAGAGCATGAGCCAGATTCAAATGGCTGGTATGAATTTTTTCTCCCAACAATCAAGAAGAATATTAAATTTAGATTCTTACGTGGTTCTGATGAGAACAAATTGTCTAAATCTACTAAAGGTGGAGTAAGAAGAAAAGGTAGTAGCTATAAAATTTCCACATCTGTTACCGATAGGTATAAAATGCAGATAATGGAGGTTGAAGGCAACAAGGATAAAACTTATATATCTAGACTTGTTTCTGTAATGCCGATGTTAGACTCTGTTCATTTTAGAAAATATGTTAGAGAAATTGCTCCTGGAGTAGACTTTAGTTATAATTTCTGTTGCAAGAATTGTGGCTACACTTACGAAGATGATGTTCCTTTAAATTACAGATTATTTTATCCGAATGCTGATATTTAATAGTTAATGCCTGATAACGAAGAATATAAAAAAATCGTAGAGGATTTACTTGACAAGAGCAAAGACGAAATTTTAGAAGGTGTTTATGATGTAGCAAAAAATGCTGAGAAATTGCCAAAGAAAAAAAAGTTTGACTTAACTAGGCAGTTTAGTGTTATAAATTTACCTTCCCAGGGAAAATTTTATTCAAACAAAAAGAAAAGAATTTTAATAAAATATCTAACGGCACATGAAGAGCATGTGCTGACAGATATTTTTTTGGTTGAATCTGGAATTGGAATTGAAATGGTTTTGGATAATCTTATCATAGATGAAGATGTCCAATCTCGAGATTTATTGCTCAGTGATTTTCAAGCACTTCTTATTTTTCTACGCTCTACAGCTTTTGGAGATAAAGTAGAACTTCCAGTTGTTTGTCCTTTCTGCAAAAGAGAAAGTGACTATGAATTTTATTTATCTCAGCTTGATTTTAGAGAAAATGCGAGCTATCCAAATAATAATGGAGAGTTTGAAGTTCTTATTGATACAGGTGAAAAAAAGTTTGATGTTAGGTTAAAACCTATAACTTTTGGTCATTATATTGACCAGGAAGATGATGACGACGAAAAAAATTATATAATCTACAACGACGGTCAGAAGGAGATTAAGATTAAAAAAGAACGTACAATTAAAATGCTCAATACAATTAAATCTATGAATGGGCATACTGATAAGGAAAGGATTCGTAAGATGGTAAATTCGCTTCCAAAGTCTATTGCAGATGAGTTGAATGAGGTCATCAAAGATAATGAGGTTGGAGTAAGAGAAGAGACTACATTTATTTGTCCATATTGCTCTGAGGAGTCAAAACATAAAATTTCTTTGGGGTATAATTTTATATCTTTGCCAGAAAGTTACAAGGAAAATATCATGGAAGAATGTTTTCTAATTACTTATTATGGAAAAGGTATCACATATCAAGATTCTGTAAATATGCCAGTGTTTGTTAGGAAGTGGCATATTCGGAGAATAAAAAAAGAGGTTGATAAACAAAGCGCTGCTGAGAATTCGGCGGCAGCTAAGGGTAAATCAGGCAGCGGTTATAGACCATCAGGAACTCCAAAAATTTCTGGCTTGTAAAATTTATTTACCTATTTATAATAAAATTTTTCCCATGAAAGACCATATAAAAAAATTAGAAGAAATCCAAGGAGGTAATAAAAAAGCGTTTGAACGAATCGATGAAGCTAGTAGAGTAGGTAGGGCGGCAGCTGGAGTTAAGAATGTTGCTAAGAGTGTGGTAGGAAAAGGTCAAAATACATCTCCCATAATACATCGTGGAGGAAATCAATTCTCAATAAACGGAAACCCAGTTGAATATATGTTTTTACATGCTTCAATAGAAAGTATTGTTAATTCTCCTAATTGGAATGGTCCTTGGAAGTGGTTATTAGATGGAAAATATTCATGTAGATATCTATCACTCGCATCAAATAAAATTGTCTTCTGTGGCGATTGGTTAGACGGTGATTGTAAACCAAACAAATTTCAAGATACAATTTCACATATATCTAGATTTTTAGGTGGAAGATTTTTAGGTGGAGCATATCAGGCGGAGAATAATGGGTACGGAAAAGAGAATGTTGCAGACCATGCTCCTAAGGTTTTGCCAATATCCTTTGTTTCTGGCACATATAAAGATAATAAAGAGGGAATTTTTGGAAACAAAGACCTAATAGAGACCCCTACGGGATATAAGGGTGTAGAACTCGTTAAAATACCAGTTGGATATTACTTAGTCCTAAATAAGGGTATGCGCTCAGAAGCGGGGTTTCAACTTACAAGAAGAATTAACGAGAAGGATTCTATTTTCAGTTTTAACATCTTTCCTAAAGAAAGCTCTGCAAGTTTAAAATGGGATACTATTAGAAATAATTTTGCAGCTTATAATTTTATTCAGGTGGGCAAATCTTATGAGTTGCCAGGTATAATAAAAATTAAAAAAATAAATTCAATACACGTTCAACAAATACATCAATACGTTAAACAAAATGTGTACGTATTCCCATTAAAGAAAAGTCCTGAATTGGCTAGGATGAAATTAGGGATAAATCTAAATATTCCAACTATTCAAGGTAAACTTCATAGGCAATCAATCGATACTTATCAAAAAGATTTGTTTGATAATGTTATACCTGGCATGTTGAAAAGATTAAAAGAAAGTGGTGTAGATGGATATTATGCTCACGATTCTTTAAAATCTTTGTTTAATAATCAACCAGGGGCAAAAGAGAGAGTTGATGGGAAAACTATGGAACTACTCAATTATTTAGCAGGTTTTTTTGATTATGTTGTTAATTGGTCTAATGAGAAAGATAGATTTACAATTGCACTTAGAAATTATTTAGAGATACCTGAGGCGTCTCAGCAGAATATGGTTCCAGATGTAACACAAACTGCACAGGGAACATCAACAGAAGATGAATTGGCTAAGCAATATGCTGAGAAAGAAAAATTGAAAAAGTCTGGGAAACTTAAACAGTAATAATTTGATATATAGATTAATAAATTGTATATTTGTAAAAAAATTTTTATGAACGCGAAAGAATTTATATTTTGGCTACAGGGATATTTGGCAGGTGTTAACAAAGAAACTAAACCTATTGAAGAAATTGTAGATGAGATAACAGAAAAATCAAAAGAGGTTGATTTGAATGAAGAGATTATTGAGAAAATAATTGAGAGAGAAATTGATAAAACGCCAGTATGGCCATTTAACCCTCACTATCCAGAAAACCCTACTGTTCCACCGTTTGCTTCACCGTTTACAATAACAATGTACGGTTGTATACCTACCCAATACAGGAATATGCCAACTCCTGACTCTGGGGGTGGAAACAAATCTTAGAAAATCTGCAACAAAAAATTTTAATTTTCGTAATAGAATATAGAGTTAGGAATTAAAATTATAAAATTATAAAATTATGAGATTTTTAAAAGGTTTAGTATTATCAGCAATAGGATTAATAGCTTGTATTTATCACAATGACATTATAAAATGGGCTGAATCCACATTTCAAGGTTTAGGATACACGTCGGATGAAGCGTTTAACGCTGCGGGGTTAGCAATGTTAGTTCCAATTTTAATTGCAGTATGCATGTTTTTTCTTGGGATTTATGTTATGATGACTCATAACTCAGGGCCATTACCAATATTTACAAGTAGAGAAGCAGGACTAATGGGAGCGATGGACGGGCAAAGCTCAAAATATAATGGGCTTGGCAATCTTAAATCAACTTTAGATTACCGTGATGCTACTATGGGCACCGTAGGTAATAAAGAGGGTACTGAAATGTTTGCTAAGACCGCATGGGTAGATGGTGTTATTGCAAATAATGGAGGAAATGAAAATACACAGTTTACTATTAATTATCTTAATGCCAAGTTAGGTACAATGGGTAACAAAGAAGGTCTTGACTGGTTGAAGAGTGGTGCAAAATAAATTTTAATTCTCTATCTTTATATTTACTTTAAAAAGGTTCGAAAATTTCGAACCTTTTTTACTTTATAATAAAAAAATTTTCTTTATTATTTATAAGAAAACATTTTTATTATATGGCAGACGGAAAAATAGACCCAGGTGCTTATGAAAGAGCTTCAACAGCAGCAAAGAAGTTGTTGACTACTCAACAGGGCATAACCAAGGCAACCGCGGCATTCGAGGCGAATTTTAATAGTATAACCTCATTGTTTACGGACGTGTCTGGCTCAGAATTTTTTGATAAAGTTGCAAAAACTCCTCAAGATATTCAAGACCAAATAGGAATGTGGCAGCAATTAAAAGGAGAAATTGCTAGCGCTGCCAAGGAAATAAACCAAGGTCTTGGAGATGCATATGATAATTTTGCTCAAAAATATGATACACAATTAAAAGCTATTGATGCTGGAGCTCTAAGTATAGCAGATAGAATGAAAGAGAGTATTGGGGGTGCTATGGATTCTATTAGCGACGCTCAAATGCAAAAGTTATACCAAGCAGCCCAAATGACCACAGGTTCAATGGAGGCGATTAAGAATGAATTAACTACACAGGGAATTTCTTTGGGAGAAAATGAAGAGATAGTTAATAAAATTAAAATTGGCTATGAGGATATTGCAGAACAGAATGACCTTAATAAAAAAGCATTAGAAGATATATTAGAAGACCACGAGGGACTTAAATCTATCATAGATGATGAATTGCGTGCGAAGACAGCAATAGCTCTTAAAAATAGAGAAATGCCAGCACTGCTTGAAAAAGTATCATCAATTGAAAGAGAACAAATATTAGCTGCTATTGACCAACAGAATACTGCTCTCGGAGAGCAAATGAGAGATTATACTGACCTGGTTGGAAAATCTAAGGAGTTTGAACAAAATATGCAAGAGACTAACAAATCAGTGTTTAGTCTCGGAAAAGGACTTAAAGCAATCGGAAAAAATTTGCAAAAACAAATTATAGATAAAATGTTTGAGTTTGATACAATGCTCCATAAGGTTCAGCAGAACACGGGTATTGATATGGTAAACAACGCGGCTAAGATGACAGAGCTTACGGTTAAATCAGCTGAGTTTGGAATGACTGTTGAGCAAACTGGGGATATGATGGAAAGATTGAGCGACGAGCTTAGAAGTGTTGATTTTGATTTGATTGCTGGAGCTGCCGAAGATTTTGTTGCTATTAGCAAGGCGACTGGTGCATCATCTGAGTCTGTTACAATAATAGCGGGTGAAATGATGCGTGCTGGAGCCTCTTCTAAAGATGTGAAAGATGCTATGGCAGGTGCAAATGTTGAAGCTAAGAGATTCGGAGTTTCAACTAAAAAGGTGATTGAAAGTCTTTCTAGAAATTTAGAGAAAATGCGTACATTTGGTTTTACTGGTGGCGTAGAAAGTTTAGCTAAGATGACGGCAATGGCCGAGAGATTAAGATTCGAGGTTGATGAAATATTTAATGTAGCTAAGAAAGCTCGTCAAATAGAGGGTGCTATGGAAATGGCTGCTGAATTACAACTTGCAGGCGGTTCATTTGCAAATATAAATCCAATGGATTTATTAGCCTCAGCTAGAAAAGGTCCTGAGGAACTTGGTAAAATATTAACCTCTATGGGCGAGGATGTTGGAAGATTTAATAAAGAGACAGGTCAATATGAATTTGATGCTGTTGATATTGATAGATTACAAATAGTTTCAGAGGCAACAGGAATGGAATTAGATTCTCTCCAGAAAATGATTCAAAAAAATGCAGAGGATAATAAAAAATTAAGTGCCTTCCCAGAAGAGATGTTTAACATTGATGGTTTAGACCCTGATGCTGTGAAGGCTCAAATTTCAGATGCTATGGAATTTGACACAGAAAAAGGCGAATGGGTTATCAAAGGAGATAATATGTTTGGAGCTAAGAGTATTTCTGACTTACAAAATCTTACTGATACGCAAATCAAGTCCGCTATGGATGAGCAAGAGGTAGAAGCTAAGAGGTTAGAAGACCAAGCTAGAGAAAATACAGATTTTAAACAAAGTTTAAAAGCTTTCACAGAAAGTTTAATAAATTTATTTACCATATTTCAACCTGTTCTTGAAGCGCTTGGCTGGGTTGTACAACAATTAACAAGTGTGTTGAAAACTGATGTCGGAATGTGGATAGGTGGTTTAACTGTTGCATTATTACTTTTAGCAAAAAGCAAGGCAATAGGTAAAATAGCCTCTGGTGTATCAGGTTTGGCGAAGGGTATTAGCAGTCTTGGCAGTGGAGGCCTTATGGGTAAAATTGGAGCAGGGGCGAAAAGTACATTTATAGAAAAAGGAGCAAAAACAGGAGGTGCTTCGGTTATTGCTGATACGGCTCAGAAAACAAAGAAAGTTTCAGCTGGAACTGGACTTAGACAGTTTATGCAGAATTTAGCTGCTGGGTTGAAGAGTTTTGGTAAAAATTCAGGGCAAATATTAAAAGGTGCTGCCACATTTGCATTAACACTTCTTATGGTTGGCGGCTCGTTAGCTCTTATTGCAGCTGCATTTGGCGCAATGGGCGGAGACCCTCTTATTCTGTTGGCTATGGCTGCAGCTATTGTGGGGCTCGCTTTTAGTTTTAGTATTATGTCTAAAGCTGCGAAGGGTATTAAAATGGATAGTGTCATGAAAATGTCTCTAGCAATGCTTGTGATGGGTGCCGCGCTTATACCATTTTCTATTGCAGCTCTTATAATGTCTGGAGTAGATTGGGGTAAAGTATTGGCGGGTATTGTTGTCTTAACCGCTGTTATATTTGGATTGATGGGGTTAGGGTTTTTATTTATGAATCCGTTACTTGGAGTAGCACTTCTGATTGGTATTGGAATTTTAGTCTCTGTGGCGTTTGGACTGCTTATGTTTGGGGGGGCTATGTTAATGTTAGCGACAGCACTTCAAAAAATACAAGGTGTTGATGTTTCTAATATTGCAGGAATTGCTATGGGTTTATTAGACCTAATTCCAGCATTGTTAGGATTAGCTTTAGCTGGACTAATGTTTGCTAATCCTCTTATATTATTAGGATTTGCAATGATGTTAATGTCATTGATGGCGTTATCATTTGTACTTATACCTCTTTCAGAGGCCTTGTCAATGGGGGCGGAAGCTCTCGATAAGATGGCATCTGGGGTTTTGAAGTTGGGCGATGCGCTTTCTAAGTTTGATGTAGAAAAAATGAGAGAACTCGGAGAAATATCTAAAAACATGGCCGCGGCTTCTAGTGATTCTAAAATGGCAGAAGCTATGGCTCAATTTGCTAAGGCTCTTCGCGGCGGAGGTGGAGGAGCACCTGGTGGGGGTGGAAGTGGAAAAGGCACTGGAGAAAAAATAACAGTACAGGTTCAGCTAGTAATGCCAAACGGTAGAGTGTTAAAAGAACAAGAAGTTAAAGATATTGAAATTGTAAGTTAAAATTTAAATCATCATATTTATAAATAAAAAAATACATGCTTTCTCCATTTGACCCAACAGACGATAAAGAAAGACTTGAACAAAAGTTTGAGAACTTTTTTGGTGAGTATTCAGCGGAAATACGCAGAAAACTTATGACTAAAAATATGGAGGTGCCTCAAAGTTTGTATGATGTATATTACATTAAAGTTAAAAATGAAATGCTTAGCAGAAATGTTCCAACTGTAAAAGAAGGACATTTGGAAGAAACTGGAGAGGTTTTTAGAAAAGATAATGTCAAAAATAATATAGAGAAAATTATAGATATTGAAACAAATTCTGAGGTGTTTAGAGAAAACATGTTGGCTAGACAAAATCTGCAAAAAAATGTTGATAATCTAGAAAAAGTTTCTAATGATATTCGAAAAGACTTATTAAGTAAAAATAAAGGTACAGCTCTCGATTTAGAAGATGCATCAAATAAATTTCGTAAAGATAATTTAGCGAAAAATAAAGAAAATGCTTCTGCAAACTCTGACAATCTTTTATCCTCTTCTGCTTATAGAGAAAAAATGTTAGGGAAAAATGTTGAATCTAAACAAGATGTAGAGGAATTGTCTAAAGATTTTAGAACTGATGATTTAGCTAAAAATTCTGGAAACAACTCTGACCTTGAAAAAGACTCAGCTCAACATCGCAAAGATGACCTGGCAAGAAATAAATCGCAAAGTTCTGACCTTGAAAAAAACTCAACTCAATTTAGAGGTGACGGCCTTGCAAAAAACAAATCAAAAACATCTAGTTTAGAACAAGACTCTGAACAATATAGAAAAGACGACCTTGCTAAAAATATAGCTAAAGGCGGAGCTGAGACTGATGAAAGAGATATGGTTGAATCATCTGCTGAATTTAGAGACGACGACCTCGCCAGAAATCATTCAAAAAATTCCAATTTAGAAACAGATTCAACGGATTTTAGAAAAGATGACCTTGCTAGAAATCATCCAAAAAACACTGACCTTGAAACAGAATCAAAAAAATTCAGAGATAGTGATTTGGCAAAGAATGTTGAAGGTAAAAAAAATACAGATATAGAGGATGATGGCGCAGGTTATCGAGAAAATGCGATTGCAAAAAATATTCCTATTGATAGTAATTTAGAACAGAGCTCCGAGCAATATAGAAAAGATGACATTGCTAAAAACAAAGAGGTAAAAAGTAATCTAGAAGTAGATTCGTCTCAGTATCGAGATAGTGATTTATCTAAAAATGAAAAGGCGAATACTGACTTAGAAGTAGATTCTGAGCCATTTAGAAAAGATGACCTTTCTAAAAACGAGGTTATTAATACTAATTTAGAGGAGAGCTCTGAATCATTTAGAAAAGATGACCTATCTAAAA
>Ga0075125_10000190_pt1 | contig 26196 bp, 34 predicted proteins | sample AntAceMetag02UKN_FD_69810 | JGI IMG/M metagenome (GOLD analysis project Ga0075125, IMG submission 69810) | Saline lake microbial communities from Ace Lake, Antarctica - Antarctic Ace Lake Metagenome 02UKN | ecosystem: Environmental > Aquatic > Non-marine Saline and Alkaline > Saline | place... | reverse complement strand
GTACTAAGTTACTTGCTAGTTCATTTTCATATATATTTACTGGAAATCAAACTAATGATGAATATGTCAATAATATGATGAGATTGTATGTAGATAAGTTTAGGAATTATAAGAATGTTAACCCAATATATAAGATTGCTACTGCATTTGATTATGGTAAATTCTTTGATAAAAAAGAAACAATAAGACAGTTCAGTGATGAGTAAAAGTTTACTAATTCATGGTGAGTGTTTGGAGAAAATGAAAAGGCTTCCTAATGGTTGTATTGACGCTATAATAACAGATCCTCCTTATGGTACAACAGCCTGTAAATGGGATGCAGTAATACCTTTTACTTGGTATATTAAAATTGGTAATAAAATATTGTATTTAATTGATGCTTTAATTGAAGGATATTCTATAAAATATTTTGAAGAAAATAAAATATCTGGAATGTGGGAGCAGTTAAACAGAATAATAAAACCTAATGGTGCGATAGCATTATTTGGCTCTGAGCCATTCAGTTCTGCTCTACGGATGAGTAATATTAAGAACTACAAATATGACTGGATTTGGAAAAAATCAAGACCGACTGGATTTGCTAACGCTAAGAAACGTCCACTAAAAACAACAGAGAATATCTTAGTTTTTAATGTTCACCATTCATTATACGAATCACAAGATTTAATCAGGGTAGATAAAAAAGTAAAAAATTCAAGATCAACTGGAGGAGATACTACTGGAAAATTTAATTATGGTGAGGCATATACTCAGGAATTTACTAACTACCCAAAGGACATTTTAAATATAGGTTTAGATGAAAAGAAAAAGATACACCCAACTCAAAAACCAGTAGCTTTAATGGAATACCTAATTAAAACATATACAAATGAAGGTGAATTAGTTTTAGATTTTACAATGGGGTCAGGTAGTACTGGAGTTGCTTGTAAAAACACTAACAGAAGATTTATTGGAATAGAAAAAGACGAGAAATACTTTAAAATAGCACAAGATAGGATAAATAAGACAGTTCAATGATTGATAGAGAAAGGGCTATAAGAGAGTTGGAGTTAAAACCTTTTGGGAATAAAGGTTGGATGAGAAGCCTTACTTTAGCATGTCCAGAATGTGGTAAATTTGATAAATTTGGAATATTTATTTCAGATAAAGGTGGTGGTGTAAGTTGTTTTAAATGTGGATATAGTTTAGGAATATATAAATATCTCCACCTTATTAAACGTGCAGATCTGATTCAAGGTCAACAAAATGTTACATTTGGTAAGAAACTTTCCCTTAATGAGCCTGTTGAAGAAGTAGAAAAAAAAGAAGTAAAATTACCATCAGGATTTAAGAAAATACAGTATGATAAGTATTTAGATGGTAGAAAATGGATACCATTACAATATGATCTTTATAATGTAGGGGTTAGTACTTCTCCAGAATTAAGGGAATATCTTATTTTTCCTCAATATGATAATGAAAAATTGTTAGGATGGTTTGCCAGGACCAGATATTCTAAAGAGTGGCACGAAGAGAATATTCGTAAATATAAAGAAGAAGATGGTAGATTAGTATTGAGATATAAGAATTCTACTAATACTGATTTTGGGCATATTATAGGTGGGATAGATGAAATAGAAGAGGATACATCTCATGTAATTATAGTAGAGGGGTTGTTTGATAAATCATCTGTTGATAGAGAGTTAAGGCTTTATAATAAACCTCTTAAGTGTTTATATTCTTTTGGTAATAATATTACATCAGAACAAATATCAAGATTAAAAAGGACCAATATTAAGAATGTTATTTTATTCTATGATTATGGAACTATTGATCAAATGAAAAGTTGTTCATTGGAATTAGGGAGGTGTTTTAATACTAAAGTAGCAGAGATTTTAGAAGATACAGATCCTGGAGATATGAACGCTCAGGAAATGCTTGAAGTATTTTCTAGATTAAAAAGTCCTATTGATTTCTTCTCAAAACGAATAAAGTTAAAGAAAAATTTTTAATTTTATAAAAACTCGTTTTTGGATGAAGATAGAGAAGTCAAGGGATATTCCTATAGTAGAGCTTTTTAGTGTATTACAACTGGAATATTTGTCTTATAGATTTCGTGAACTATTGTATGCCAGAGAGCAGGATAGAATAAAATTTCATGAAATTTGTATTAAGAAAAAAGAAAAAATCCAGAATTTAGGGTTAAGAAATTGTCATGATTCTATATTTAACAGTAAACATAAATTAGATTTGTTTTTAGGAAAGTTTATTAATCCTTGGGGTCTTCCTAATTTTTGTTATAGGGATGATTATCAAAGAAGGGTTAAGGGACATTGGGATAGATTTTATTATTTTCAAAAAGGGGCTTTAGTAAAAGTAGAAATGAAAAGTAAAGAAGTTTTAGATGGAGTTGTTTCTCGTTATATAAATCCTAATAGTATCCTAGTTAAGGTAGGTAGTGAAATTTCTACTTATTCTATAAATCAATTATTCAGAATTTTTAGTGAAGAGTTTTTCATAGAGTTGGTTTAATTCTTATCCAACTAAATAATTATTTATTTTATTGTAAGAAATATAAAATTGTTATTTTTACAATATGATTGATGAATTAGTACAGTATCTAACTGCTAATAAAATTGTTTTCTCTAATAAGTCTAAATATGTTTTGATTATAGATGGTCAGACTTATGAATTAGTAATGGGTAGTGGAGGAAAATTGTTTGGTAATAATTTTGAGTTATTATGTGGAAAGACAGATGAAGATAATTATATTTTTAATTTTGGTGGTAAATGGTATTATACTCCTAAAGATACTGAAAAAACTGTAGAACTCAATGAAGTAAAATATTTAGGCAAAACTCGTAACAAAGGGGTGCCATTTCTCGGAATACATGGTAAGTTTGAAATCCTTAATGGGTCCAGGGAGTATGATGATTGGTGTAAGAAGGCCAAATTTAATCATATAACTACTCTTGGTATCTGTGAAAAGAATACTCTAGCTGGAGTATATCAGTTCCAAAAAGCATGTTTAAAACATGATATTAAGCCTATTATAGGTGCCAGCTTTACTATATTTAATGAAGGTAAAGATTATAGGTATACAGTTAAATGTTATGTAAAAAATGAAACTGGATGGACTAACTTATTGAGGTTAAATAAACTAGTCAATATTGATTACAGTAAATATATCCCAGAGAGTAAGTTTTTTGATAATTTAGATGGGATATGTGTAATTGTAGATCCAAAGTCTTTAGATTTTAAAGATATTTTTCTATTCAGTCTTCAGGTGAAACATATATTTTTCCAATTAGATAGTGCTTGTTTTACTAACAATACATATGATGAATGGTATTTGAATAATCTTCAGAAGTATTTAAAGGCTTTTAGTAATGGTGAAGATATTTATCCCATATTTATTCAAGATGCATATTATTTAGATAAAGAGGATGCATTTATTAAAGTGGTGTTGAATAAGATCTTGGGGACAGCTAAGGAAAGAGATTCAAGTAATCAATATTTTAAGTTTTTAGATGATGTGATTGTGGAGCTATCTCCTCTTATGCCGGATAAGGAGAAATTTAAGAAACTACTTTTACAGAGTATTAATAAATTGAAGATTGTTGATCAGGTGTGTAATTTTCAAATATCTACTGGGAATAAACACCTTCCTCAATATACGTTAACAGATGAGCAGAAAGATAAGTTTTCTTCTAATGAAGATTTGTTGGGCTACTTAATAAAAGATGGCTTAAAAAGAAAGGTAGTGGGTAAACTATCTGGTGGAAGGGTGATGGGTGACTACATAAAAAGAATACAAAAGGAGTTTACTGTAATTAAAAAAGGAGATGTAATTGATTACTTCCTTATTCTATGGGATATTATTAAATGGAGTAGGGGTCAAGGTATTTTAACAGGAATAGGTAGAGGTAGTGCAGCAGGATCATTAATATCTTATTTACTTGATTTGGTAGAAATTGATCCATTAGTTTTTGATTTATTGTTTGAAAGGTTTTTGAATGATGGAAGAATGGGAGAAATGAATGATTGTGAAAAATTTATTTTTCATACTGAAGATGGTATAGTTGAAAAGTGGGCAGATGAATTAATATGTATTAATCGAAAAGGAACTAAAGTATATGTTCCTTGTGGTAAGTTAATAGTTGGTGATGAAATTTGTAAAATATAAAATATAAAATAGTTATCTTTAATTATGGAAAAATTAAACAATGTATCAGTAAAAGCCCTTCCACCTATTCATGTGGTCTGTGCTAATGACGAACTTCGTCCGGTAATGAATTATGTATTCATTACAAAAGAATATGTAGTAGCTTCAGATGCTCATATCATAGCTATTCATATAGCAGATGAGCTATTCTCTGAAGAGTTTATCGACGGTTTCCCTGTTGATGAATTTCTTATCCACTTTGAGTACTGGAAACAGATGTCATCGAATACGGTTGATTTTGTATGTTGGAATAAAGGCTTTATCGAGGTTCATCACAAAAAGTCAAATAAACCTTCAATAATTATTAAGATTACTGAAAATAGTGTCGCAAAAGGCCCCGGAATTTTTCCTAATTGGCAAGGTGTTATGCCTCAAGGAGATGAATTTATATCTATCTCTGAAATTGGAATAAGTGCTATTAAGCTTAATACTTTGAGTAAAGCTCTAGGGGATCCTTCAGGATTAAGACTCAGTTTTTTTGGAGCTAATAAAGGGATACGTGTATCTCAGTTAGATAATTGCAACTTTTTAAAAGCTTATGGTCTGATTATGCCTATGATGATTGAATTTTAATTTTTAATATAAATGAAGGTAATAAACATTGAGAAAGGGATGGGGCAGAGACTCGTAGGTGGGTCTTTGCCCGACTAAGTACATTGATGTAGATTTTGAATCATCTAGGAGGGATGATGTTAAACATTATATGGAACAGAGATATGGTAAAACTCAAGTTTGTAGTGTAGGAACATATACAACAATGCAAATGAAATCTTTATTAAAGGATTTTGGTAGACAAAATAATTTGAATATAGTAGAAATGAATTTTCTTACTAAGTCTTTAGATTTAGGTGAGGATACTGTAGAAACTGTAACTGATTTATTTAAAAACAGTATAAAGAATCCTAGATTAAAAAAGTTTATTCAAAAGAATGTTGATTTAGTTAATACTATTAATTTATGCCTTAAACAACCAAAAGCAGAATCTATTCATGCTTGTGCAACAATTGTAGTTCCAAATGAAAAAGAAATATTTGATTGGATACCTGTAAAGAAAATGTCATTGAAAGATGGTACTACTATGTTAGTGAGTGAATGGGAGGGAAATGATCTTGATGAATGTGGTTTTTTAAAAGAAGATATATTAGGTATTACTCAGTTAGATAAGTTTAGGAGTATGATTGATTCTATTAAAAAGGAAAGTGGAGATGTAATAGATATTTATAATATTCCTTTAGAAGATAATCAGGTATATCAGTATTTTATGAGGGGTTGGAATGGGGATATTTTCCATTTTGGCAGTATAGGTTTGACTGAATATTGCAGATCTTTAATGCCAAAAGATATTGAAGAATTGATTGCAGGTATAGCATTATATAGACCTGGGCCAATGGAAAATGGCACACATAACGAGTATATTTTATTAAAAGAAGGTAATAGGACTCCTCATTATGATTATGGATTAGAGGAAGTTACTAAAAATACTTTTGGATTATATATATATCAGGAGCAGGTTATGAAGACTTGTCAAGTGTTAGGTGGATTTACTCTTATGGAATCGGATGGAGTTAGGAAAGCGTTAGGGAAGAAAAAGCAAGATATAATTGATGGGTATAAAGGTCAATTTATTGAAAATGCTATTAAAAGGGGTTGTCCTATAGAAGAGTCAAAAGAGATTTGGAGTAAGTTAGAAAAGTTTGCAAAGTATGGTCTGAATCGCTCACACGCAGCTAGTTACGCAGTTACAGGCTACATTGGACAGTGGTTAAAAGTTCATTATCCAGTACATTTTTGGACTACTGCATTTAAGTTTGATAAGAAGCAAGAGAAGACTGCCAGATATGTATCTGAAATTAATAAAACAGGTAAGATAAAGTTAATGCCTCCTAATATTAATAGCTCTCAAAAGGATTTTTATACAGATTTTAATACTAATTCCATGTATTGGGGACTTACATCTGTAAAATTTTGTGGTGATATAGCCGTAGAACAATTAGAGCAGGATAAGCTTGATAATGGAGGCTATTTTGATTTTAATGAATTCCTATCTAGGAATAAATATACAGGGTCAAAAATTAATAAAAGGATCTTAGAGAATTTAATTTTATGTGGAGCTTTTGATGACATAGAACAAATATCAGAACCAAAGAAGAGAAAGAGATTACTTATTGATTTATATCATTATTTGGAATTTGAATCAGAAGATGATGCAAATAATATTTTGAATGCAGATTATAAGAGACTTAATAATAATTGGTGGTGGTTACTTCAACAAAGGATATTATGTGGATTAGGTTTCTTTAAACATAAAGCTCTTATGGAAACAAGGAAATTTCCTAATCCAATAGTAGGAGATATATTTTTTAGTCAGGCTATATTAAAAGAGTCAGTTGCTAGTATTAGTGGGTATATTTTGGATATGGAAGTGAAGAGGAGTAAGAAGAATGGTGAATATGCTAAATTAGTACTTGAAAGTAATTATGATCTATATCCTGTCACTATTTGGTTTACTGAGTGGAAGAAGTTTAAAGAAGAGTTGGCTGAACTAGGGCCTAGTATTTTGATGATTAGTGGTGCAGTGACATATGATTCATATAAGAATCAAAATACACTGTTTACTAACAAGGGTAGTAAAATTATGATTTTAAATTAATTTATGAAATATAAAATTTATATCTTTAGTCAAAATTAAAAACTAGAAAAATGGATTTAAAAGTATTATTAATCGTATTAGGGTGTTTTGTAATATGTGCAATTATTCTTATTATTATGTTTGCAAATGGTAAGAAAAAGAAGCAAGTGGTAACAAAACCTGTGGAAAAAATTCCAAAGCCTGTGGAGAAAACTCTGGAAGAAATATCACATTCTTATTTACAGAAAGGTGTTATTTTAAAACATGGGGTATTTGAATATAAAATATCTCATTTTACTAAAAATAAATTTATTATTGCTCGTAAAGTAAAAAATGGTCAATTGTTTACATTTACTCTTGATGAGATTAATGAATATTCTATCCCTACTTATTGTCATGAATTTAAGATTAAAGATTAATGACAGAAGATAACAATTTAATAGTAACATTAGGTAGTAAGATTCTTCATTTTACTTTTGGTCAATTTGATGATAATATTGATGTTGATGATTTAACACGTATTCATTATGAGAATCTTTTTGGTGAAGCTGTTACAGTTTCTACTATATTAAATCGTATAGGGATTTTTAGGGCTGAAGCTGAAGATATATATGAAGGTCTTAAATTAGATGCTGAAGTATATGAATCTGAAAGGAAGCAGGAATTAAGAAAATTAGCTAAGGATACAGCAACAAAAATTACTGATAAGGCAGTTGAAGAAGAGATGATAGTCTCTAAAAATTATAAGCTTAAATGGAAGGCAGCAATTAAGGCCAAAAAGAATTTAGGGATAATAAATTCTATATACTGGTCTATTCAAAGTAAGGATAGTAAGTTATCTGTATTAATGAATGGTATAACTCCAGAGGAATTTGAATCAGGAATTATTGAAGGTAAAATAAATCATATTTACATAAAAAAAAGAAATAAATTAATTAAAGGAAGTCAGGAGTAAAAATTATGGCAATAGACAGAAGTAAAATCAAAGGAACAAAACTAACTACAATCTCTAATCAGAGAGAAAAAGTTGAAGCATTACTTCCTTATAAAAGGGATTGGACTGATTATCATAAAATGAAAGACAGTGGAATGTATATCATGCGTATTGCACCAGCTCATAATTCAGCAGAGCATTCAGCTTATGAAATTAAGAAAGAAGCATGGTTGGAAATACAAGTATCTATATTTGATGCTAATGGAAAAGAAACAGGTGAGATTGAAAAGAAGAATGTGAATATTTTCACTTCTACAGCTCATGGTGGACCAAAAGTAGATCCAATTGAATTGTATATCCAGAAGGTTCGACAAATGGTTATGGATACTGTAGAGGGAAAAACTGAAAGAGATGAGAGGTTAAGGCCTCTTATGGGTGGTCAAACTGGTAAGGGGTATATTTATGGTATAGCTCCTAGTCCTAAGTATGTGTGTTATGCTTGGAAAGTTGAAGGTGAAAATAGAACATTGGGGTTATTGAGCCTTAATAATACTATTGTAAAGGCTATTGAAAGGCTTAATATTGATGAAGATACAAATCAACCAATGGAAGTTGATAAGTTTTCTGATCCTGATAATGGTGTTTCTTTAGTTATTAATTATGATAAAACTAAAGCAGGATCTGATAAATATGCTACTTCAGCTAGAATGCCTAAACATATGTCTGAAGTAGGTTTTAAGGAATTTGCTGCAGGAGAGTTGGTAACTGATGAAATGTTAGAAGAGCTTTTTGAAAAGAAATCTTTATATGACATGTTTATTAATGTTTATAGTCAAAAAGATTTTGATATGGCTATTGAAGGCCTTAGAAGATTTGATGATATAAACGGATATGGTGCCTTTGAAAATGAAGAATTTATTGAACAGCTCCATAATATTCAGGCAGAACTTAAGGAAATTTTAATAGCTAGGGGTGATGGAGAAGAAGAGAAACCAGCTTCTGAAGATATTTCTAAAGAAGAGTCAACAGCTCCACCAGAACCTGAAAAGGCAAAAGTTACAAGGGGAAGGCCTAAGGGAGCTAGAGTAAATAAAACTCCTGAAGTAGCACCAGTTGCAGTACCAGTTGCAGTACCAGTTGAATCTTCAACTATTTCAGAATTTGCTTCTATGAATGTTAGGAAGTTAAAGGCATATTTGAATGTATTTATTGAAGAACAATATGATAATGAATATGAACTTCCTGTGGCATTAGATAAGCCAACTCTTGTTAAATGGTGTGAATTAGCTAAAGATGATAAGGATCTTCCTTTTACTGATGCTGATTTAGTAGTTCCTGCAGGAATTGTTACAAATTCACCTCCACCAGATAAGAAACCAGAAGATGTTGTAGTTCCTGGTCAACAAGACGAAGGTAATTTAGATAAGCAAATTGATAATATATTAAATTCGGGAACCTAATGGTTAATAGTAAAAAGCAGGTCAGTGGGGTTATCTTCACTGATCTGCATATTAAAGAGAATAATATAGAGCAGTCAAAAAGTTTAATATCACAACTTATTGAATTAACTCTTAAACATAATTTAGATAAAGTTTATGGTTTAGGTGATTTTTTTACTGAAAGAAAATCTCAGCCATTAGTAGTTTTAAAGGCATTTGAACATATTTTAGATATGTTTAAAGAGGCTGGAATTACTCTTATTGCTATCCCTGGTAATCATGATAAAGTAAATTATGAAAGTGAAGATAGTTATTTAGATTCTTATCAACATCATCCTAATTTTGCTCTAATTAGAGACTATTCTACTTTTTCTTTGGGTCCATTACAAATTCATATGGTTCCTTATTTTAAAGAGAATACAGTGTATATGGATTATTTAAACAAAGTTAAAGTGGTCCAAGGGTTAAAGAATATTCTATTATCTCATATTGCTCTTACTGGAAGTATTAATAATGATGGGTCTACAGTAGATAATAATTTAACTGCTGGAAAACTTAAGAAGTTTGATAAGGTTTATTTGGGCCACTATCATGATCAGCAACAAGTAGGACCTCATGTATTTCATCTTGCTTCTGTTTGTCAAAATAATTTTGGTGAAAATGATATGAAGGGTTTTCATCTTTTATTCAGTGATGGAACTACAGAATTAGTACTTTCTGAATTTAAAAAGTATCAAAAAGTAATTGTGGATCTTAGGGAGGTAAGTTTAGAAAAGGTTTATACTTTAGCTACTAAGGTTGCAGTTGGTGCTAAAAATACCAATGTAAGATTTGAATTTACAGGTTCTCAAGCTCAATTGAAAGCTATTGATAAACATCAGCTTATGCAAATGGGTATTGATGTAAAAACAAAAGATATTGATATTGAAGTTGATGTTGATTTTGAAAATCTTGAAATGGAATATACTAAAGAATCTATTACAGAGGCTTTCACTGAGTTTTGTAAAAAGAATGAATTGAAACCAATGGAAGGTGTTGATTATTTACAAGCAATATTAAATTAAATGAAAGACACAGATATAGATAAAATTGTTGCAGGGATTAATAAAGATTTAGGCATATCTACTGTTGTAAATTTTGAAGATGATAGAATAGATGATATTAAAGTATCTTCTTCAGGTAGTATTGCTCTTGATTTAGCTTTAGGTGGAGGATATCCTTATGGAAGAATTATAGAAATATTTGGTCCAGAGTCTTCAGGTAAAACAACTCTTGCTATTGAAGCTGTAGTAGGTGTACAAAAATCAGGTAAAATAGCTGCTTTTCTGGACTTTGAACATGCTTTTGATCGTAAATATGCTGAAGCTATTGGAGTTGATTTTACTAAAGGTAAGTGGTTATTTTCCCAACCTAATAGTGGTGAAGATGGTTTTACTATTATCGAACGGCTACTTCAAATAAAAGAATTAGGGATAATAGTTATAGATTCTGTAGCTGCAATGACTCCAAAAGCTGAAATAGAAGGTGAATTTGGAGAATCAAAGATGGGTCTTCATGCTCGTTTAATGGGTCAGGGAATGAGAAAACTGGTTGGTAAAATTAATAAGTCTCATTGTATGATAGTTTTTATCAACCAAGAAAGGGTTAAAATAGGTGTAATGTTTGGAGATCCTACTACAACTACTGGTGGAAATGCTTTAAAATTTTATGCTTCTCAAAGGCTTAAAATTACTAGTGCTCCTAAAGAAGAAGATACAAATAAGATAGCTCATTCAGTAAGGCCAAGAGTTACTATTGTAAAAAATAAAATAGCTTCTCCATTTAAAAAGTGTAATTTCACTATTAGATTTGGTGAGGGTATTGATAAGCTCCAGGAGATAATTGAATTTGCTGTAGATTTTAATATTATTAAAAAATCTGGTAATTGGTATAGTTATGAAGATGTTAAACTTGGTCAAGGTGAATCTGCAGTAAGATCCTTATTAAAAGATAATTTAGAACTTGTTGAAGAAATAAAAGCAAAAGTGTTTAAGAAAATTGGCTTGTAAAATATAAAATAGTTAGATTTAGTGCTATGAAAGAATTAAGACGAAAAGAAAAAGATGATATTATTGTAAAGAAATATCTAAAGAAAAAAGCTAAACAAAGAAAAAAGGATAGATTAAATAAAATCCAAAAAGATGATTTTAATAAGGATGAGTTAGATCAGTTAAATAAAGAACCAGAAGATACATTTGAGAAATGAATATACCTATATCTGTAGAGGCTACTAATTTCCTGTCATTTAAGAGTCTTAAATATGATTTTGTAAAAGGGAAAACCACATTAATCCAGGGTAAAAATTTTACTGATGAAGGACAGGAAAGTAATGGTAGTGGTAAATCAGCATTCCAACAATTAATTGATTATGCTGTTACTGGAAGTACTTCCAGGAAAGTTAGAGATATCAAGCTCATCCATTATGGTGAAAGGTCAGCTACTGTAGTTTTTACGTTACGTAATATACGTAATGAGAGTACAATAGTTATTACTAGAAAGATTTTTAAAAAATCTTCATCTACTTTAGAAATTACAATTAATGGAGTTGATAAAAAAGATGATTTTGCTACAGTGCCTGATGGTAATAAGTTAATAGAACAGTATATTGGTATATCTAAGGCTGATTTTCACAACTTCTTTATCCCAAATGAAGTAAACCATGTTTCTTTCTTTAATAGCTCAGATACTAAAAAAAAGGACCTTATTAATCGTTTTTCAAATGCTAGTTTATTAGATGGTGTGGAAGATTTGGTTCAAGTAGATATTGATAAGCTGGATCAGGGAATTGTAGATTTTGAAAGATCAGGATTAAAGATTGAAGGTCAAATAGAATTGTTACAAGAACAAATACAAACTGAATTATCCAGGGATTTAAATAAAGAATTACAAGATAAGTTTGATGTTATTGATGAGAAAATTATATCTGAAGTTGAAAACAAACAAGCAAAGAAAGAAAGGATTAGTTTTTTAAAGGCAGAAACTGACACATCTGAAGAATCTTTATCTTTAGCTAATGGTGAGTTAAATATTATTTCTAAGGAATTAGATAAAATATCTAAAAACTTACCTATTAAGCAACAAGAAATAGATCAAATTAAATTAAATAGTGATGAAACTACCTCTCTTAAATTTGAATTAAGAGATAAAAGACTCCCCTTAAATGCAAAATTAGGACAATATAGTGAAGCTTTAGCTAAAGTAGAAAAAATATTATTAGGTACTATTACTTGTCCTAAATGTGAGCATAAATTCATTATTAAAGCAGAAAAATCAGTAGAAGAATATAATGCTTTAAAGCAAAAAGTAGTAAATGCTATTTCAACATTAGAAAATTCAATTCAAGATATTAGTGGAAAAATCAGTGATATAGATATTCTTTTAAATGGTTTAGATGAAAAATTAAGTATTTCTTCTGGAGAGAAAACAAAAATTAAAAATAATATAGATAAACTTAAAGATGATTTATTTAATTGTGATAGTCATATTTTAAGCATAAAAGATAAACAAGATAGAAATGAATCTACTATTAAATCTATTGAAAGTTCTATTATATCTATAGATCAAATCATTGAAGAATTAAGAGAATTAAAAGCAAAACTTAAAAAATCAGGATTGAGTATTGATACTTCTATTTTAGATAAGCAGATAACAGAAGAAAGAATTTATTATAGTGAGATTGAAGCTAAAATAGCTGAACTACAAATCCAAACTACTCACAAGAATGAGTGGAAGCTTAATTTTACCCTGTTTAAGTCTTATTTAGCCAATAAAAAGCTTAAGGTGATAGAAGGTCTAGTAAATAAGTATCTAGAGCAAATGGGAGGGAATGTACAGGTTAAAATCGAAGGATTTAAACAATTAGCTAATAAGTCAATCAAAGAAAAAATAACTCCATATATTTTTAAGAATAATGAGCTCTGTGAATATGGAGAATTCTCTAAAGGGGAAAGAGTAAGGATGGATTTTGCTACACTGTTAGCTCTTCAATATCTTATTAATGAATCTTCAGATACTGGTGGTCTGGACCTTCTATTTGCTGATGAAATAGGAGAGGGTATAGATAGGTTAGGACTTGTAAATGTTCTTAATTCTTTCAATAAGTCTGAAAGAACAGCCTTTATTACTTCACAACTATCTGTAGAGAAGTTGTATGAACATACATTAACATTTGAAAAAACAAACGGTATAAGTGAAATAGTATGATGAATGAAACAGAATTAAGGGCACAATACAAAAAAGAAACTGGATATATTACTAACTTTAAAGCTATGGGTTTTATAGATGAATATACGTTATGGTTAGAAGAACAGGTAATGAATATTAAAAAAGATGTGATATTCAATAAAAAACAAATAGATATAGTTATACGTTCATTTATGAGCTTATCACAAACTTATAGATCATTATTAGATAAAGAATTATGAGTTGTAGAGGAGGTATAGATCCAGGCAAAAAAGGTTTCATCTGTTGGATGATAGGTAAGAAAATAGAATATCTTGCTATGCCTAAAATAGGTAAAGAATTTGATATAATGACTACAGCTAAAAAGTTAGCTAATCTAAAATCTCTACATCCAGATCTATTTTTTGTACTAGAAGCTGTCAATGCAGATCCTAAATGGGGTGCCAAAAATAATTTTTCTTTTGGTGAAGGTAATATGTTATTTAAAACACTATTAACAATTTTGAAAATTCCTTTTGTCAGGACTAATCCTAAAAAATGGCAAAAGGAAATGTTTGAAGGCATTCCTATTCAAAAGAAACCTTCTTCTACTGGTAAAACTATGGTGAATGATACTAAAAAGATGGCAGAGATGGCAGTCCAAAGGTTATTTCCTGATGAAGATATGAAAAGAACAAAAAGATGTACTACTTTAGATGATAATAAAATTGATGCATTATTAATAGCAGAGTATTGTAGGAGGATATATTGATGAGTCAAATAAGTAGACATTTTTTTAGTGAGGAATTTATTCCTGAAGAGATTCATAATTATATTACTAATAATGGTTATGATCCAAGATGGTATTGTTCTGAAGATCTTGTAGGCTTCTTAGAATGGGTAAAAGATCAATGTAATGGTGCCAAGATTACCCTTAATACTTATAAATGGTTTGGAGTTAGGAATTGGTCAGGACTTAGAGTATGGTTAAAAAGATTAAGCTGGGATAAGTTTAAGTATGGAGATGGTTTATCACAACATAGATTTATTAATGCTGTAGATTTTATTGTAGATGGATATAATCCTAAACAAATTGAAGGTCTTATTAGGACCCATTATAAGTATGTAAGAGAAACCTTTAGTATTACAACTATAGAAAATACAGATATTACAACTAATTGGAATCATGTTGATACCAGGTGGACAGGATTAGATTATTTATTTGTTGTAAACCCTTCATAAAATGGAAACAAATTTTACATGCAATAAATGTGGCTTTGAATTTTTTCAAGCTTCATACACAATTAATACTAAGAGTGAAATTAAAGTAAAGGGAAAATTTCTATCATGTCCTAGCTGTGGTGAAACTGATATATCCTCTATTCCTAAAAAGGGGGAATTTAATTCTACTTTGGGTAAGTTTAATTCTATGTCGAATGCTGATAAAAAAAAGGTATTGACTAAAAGAGTTAAATTTAGTTCTGAAGAGCTTGATAGAAGAAATGAAATAAATAAGAAATATGATCAACACTAATATTTTAGAAAATAAAAAGAAGGCCCAGGTATTTTGTCAAATACTAGGTCAGGATATCCTTCTTATTTGGAATAGAAATGTAATGTTTCATTATGTTGTAGAATCTTTTGTGCCAGCTAGTACATTAAATCCCTCCTATGAAGTTGTAGGTAAAGAGATATCTTTAGAATTAGATCAACATTTAGATAAGAACCCTTCAGCTAAAATAGTGGATGAGGTATTATTAAGAACTAAACTAGAAAAGTATATTACTGAAAGGATTGATTTTAGTAGAGACTTTACTTATATTTGGGTTAGAAGGGTATCTACTTATTAAGATTCATTTTAAATTAAGATTATTTTCATATTTTTTTTGCAAATAAAAGTATAATAGTTATATTTGAAATATCAAACAAATAATAGATATCATGAAACAACTACTAATTAATGCTCAGTTAGAGATTGAAAAAAATGAGACTGTAATAAAAAGTATTGAAAAATATTTACAGAGAAAAATTAATCAATCAGTTAAGAAACAATTTAGTGCATATACTTTTATAGATGAAAATAATAGGGGTTTTAAGTTTTATGAAACTTACTGTTATTTGATGGATATTTATAAGCTTGATCCAAGTGTAAGAATTAAAGTATCTTTTATTGCAATTGATAATATGAAAAGTGCTCAAAAGTTAAAATTAGAAAAGGCTATTAAGGATAAAAATATACAATATGGAGATTATAATGCATCTAAACATGAGTTATGGTATGTTTTTGAATATTTTGTTTCAGTAGAAGATATTACTAAAGATATTACTAAAGGTATTCTTAGTTTAGGTGCACTACCACTAAGAATGATATTAAGTACATGGTATTCACCGACAAAATCTTAATAACCTTCCTAACAATCCAGACTAATGAACAAAGCAATACTTAGAAAAATCAGGAAAATTAGAAAGGCTTATCCTTCTCAGCAGTTCAAAAAGCTAACCACGAAAGTATCAACTTCAACAAACAACATCAGATATTGGTATGAAGGTATAATCACATTTGAAACTGTAAAACTATCAAAATTAGCCTATTATAATAATCAATTAGTAAGGGTTAAAAGACATTTGAAAAAGGATAATTCATCTATTATAGAATTTCATACTGTAACCAATACAGTTATCCAGGGAGTAATAGATAGTGAATTAACATTTGTTATTCCTGAAGTAAATGGTCATGAAATAACTCCTCCCAATTATTCATACATAGCAGAGAATCAAATTCAGCCTCTGAGCATCATTACATATCGTTTAAGGAATGGTAAAGCATCCATTAGGGGAATTAACCGTTTAAATAAAATAAAGGCTCCTAAGGGCTTGTTTTCAATTCCTGAGCCTGGTTTTAATATATTGTTAGGATATTGTGAAGATATAAATTAAAAAGCTATGTTTTTAGATGATAAATTATTAAAAATGTGTGTTGATTATATTGATTATAATGGCCTTACTTCTGATAAAATAAATGAGTTTAATCAAAATCTTTATAGGGAATGTAAAAATTATTATAGAAGACGCATTAAAGAAGGTATATCAAAATCAGAAGCTAAAATTATAATTGATAGAACTTTTAAATTATGGGATTCATTTGTTAGAATGGCTTTAAAACATTCTGATAAAAAAATTCAAATTTTAGGTGAATTATTTAAAAAATATACCTTTAAATCTCAATTTTTAATTGATCCTGTTATGTCAAAATTATATAATGAATTATAAAACCAAGAAATCATGACTATACATTTTTACTTAGATAATAAAGATGAAACTACAATTACTATCATGTATGATATACCTTCTAATCCATTTAAAGTAGAAGATATTATATCTTTAAGTGTAGAAGATATTTGTCCTATTGAATTAAAAAAATACAAAAGAGAATTTCAATTATCATTTATTAAAGATGTTGAAACAATGCAAAAAACTTTTGGTTGTAAATCTATAAGGTTAGTTAGAGAAAATAAGTATATAAATATTCTCTCTTTAAAACCAGATAAAATAACTATTGAATACCATTGTGAAATTGTAAATAAATAAAATTATGAAAGCACTATTAATTATCTTAACTCTTATTTTCTTTTCATGTTTATTAATAATGAGTACAACATTACTTGTAAATGTTTTACAAGGTATATGGTATGTAGAAGAACAATGGAATTTTACAATATTTATTACAGGTATAATATTTACTTTTATTGCTATATTTGGATGTATAACTTTATGTTCAAAAATAAATGATAAATATTAAAAATGAAAAATTATGAATTCAAAAAACAGAACAATTGCAGAGCAAGTGATATTTGCTAATAAAAAATATCGTGAAGGTAATCCAGTAATAAGTGATCAGGAATATGATGCTTTACTTGATACCTTAAAAAGAATTGATCCAAATAGTGAAATTTTTATTTCTGGAGTTATAAATCCTGATGAGCCTGAAGACAGAAAAGAGAAGTTACCTTATCCAATGTATTCTTTAGATAAATTAAAAACAATTGAAGAGATAATGGATTGGATAAAGAAATATAATTTGTTTGATGAATATCTAGTTATTACAGGTAAATATGATGGAATTTCCTTACAAGTAAATGAAAACAAAGAAAAGTGTTGGACTAGAGGTGATGGTTTGGAAGGACAAAGAAGCCATGAACATTTTAAACTTACTAAAGAAAAAAGTTCATTTACAGTAGAAAATGATTATACATTTGGTGAAGCTGTAATTCTTCCTCATACTTTTAGAAAATATTCATCTAAATATGCCAACTCTAGAAATATGATAGGTGGTTTATTTGGCACAGATGATGCTTCATTAGCTATTGCCCTTCCAGATGTATCTTATATGCGTTATGGAATACATAATTCTAAAGAGAATAAATTAGAGCAATTGGAGGTATTAAATAATCTTAATAATGAAATTGTTCTGTCTTCTATTATTAGAGGATGTATTGGTATTGAGGATATGAAAGATGTTGAAACTAAATTAAATAATCTCTATGAAAGGTGGAGTAAAGATTATCCTATTGATGGCCTTGTAATAGAAGTAAATAGATATACTATAAGAGAAAAACTTGGTAAAGAAACTAACAATAATCCAGCATATGCCAGGGCTATTAAATTTCCTGAATGGAATGAAGTTGGGGAAGCTTTAGTTAATAATATAAAATGGGAAGTATCAAAGGATGGGAAACTAAAACCAGTTATTCAAATTGAGCCAATAGAACTATCAGGAGTCACTATTTCAAACGTGACAGGGTATAATGTCAAATACATTTTTGATAACAATATAACTACTGGAAGTGTTATTGAGATAGTAAGAAGTGGTGAGGTTATTCCTAAACATATTAAAACAATTTCATATAGTACATTTCAGGTAGATATGATGGCTCAGGATCTTAATTATTGTCCTTGTTGTAATGAAATAGTTCAATGGGATGAAACAAATACTGAATTACTTTGTATTAATCCTGAATGTAAAGAAATGTTGATTAATAAACTGGTCCATTTTTTTAATGCATTGGAGATTGAAGATTTTGGTAAACCTACTATTGAAAAGCTATATGAAGCTGGTCATAAAGACATATATTCTATTTTGAGTATATCTTATGATAATTTTATGAAGATAAAAGGATTGGGCCAGGAAATGTTCAAAAAAACCATCTCTCAATTCAGTAAACTTTATTTAGAAGGAATATCATTAGCCAAATTTTTGTATGCATTGAATGTTTTTAATGGTAAGATAGGAAAGAAGACTTGTCAGAAGATATTTGATAATTACGATTTTAATACCTTCCTTGGGGATTCTGAAATTGATAAAGAAAATATTTTGGTAGGAATAGATGGTATAGAAATAACTACTGCAAGGGTATTTATCAAAGGAATTATAGCTTATCAGACTATAAGGGATAGATTACATGCATTAGTACTTGTATCTCGTATAAGTACTCCAAAAGCTGCTGGGGATCATTATAAAGGTTTTAAGGTATGCTTCTCAGGTTTTAGAGATCCAGGGTTAGAACTTGATATTCCTAATGAAGGTGGAGAAATAATAAGTGGAGTGAGTAAAAATACAACTCATTTACTAGTTAAAGATCCATCAGCAGCTACTTCTAAAATTAAGAAGGCTTTAACCCTGGGAATAAAAGTAATGACTAAGGAAGAATTCTTAAAAATATAATTATTATCTTTGACAATTAATAAATTATAAAAAATAAATATAATGGTAAATACTTTAGTAGTTGATATAGATGATATAAAAACTGTTGGTATGATTAGTGCAGTTTTACATGCTTATATTGAAAATAGAATAATTTTAGCTAAAGAATGGGCTAATGATAAACAAATAAGTTTAAGTGAAGATGAGAAACTTGATTCTGAAGGCTATTTATTACTTAGTAAAAAAGAAATATGTGATAATTTAGGTTTAAGTTATGTTAGACAAAAATCTGCATTAACTACTTTAGTTAATAATGGGTCAGTGAAGGTAAAAAGAACTAAAACTACTCCTGTTAGAATTGCATATAAAATAAAATAATTATGATAAAAAATAGATCAATATTATCTCAAAGTGCATGGAGAATGATAAATCTTGCATTAGCAAAAGAAACTAGTATATATGCTGCAATGTTATTATCTGGATTTTTATTTAAACAAGAAAGGCTTGAATTAGGAAATTTAATGCCTAAAGATGGATTCTTCTTTTATAAAATGGATGAAATAGAAGAGGAAACACTATTGAGTTCTTTTAAACAAAGAAGTGCGTTAAGTTTATTAGTACAGTATAAATTAGTAGAGATTGGAAAAACTAAGACAGCACCAACAAAACAAACATATAAGTTAAATATGTCGAATATAGAGATATTAGTTTCAAAGCTTCATTAGTACTGATGTGTATAGATTAAGTTTATTAATATATACATAAAGATATTATATATAGATACAGAGTAGAATTATTAATCTTTCTATTTAAAGAGATGAATAATTAAAGAGATATATAGTTAAAGAGAATTAAGAAAGCAATGCTCAAAAAAAAATTGAACATTGCAAACTTAATTAAAAATATTTTATCCTCTAATTAAGAGCTAATTATAAATTTATATATTTGTATAGAAATCAGTTATTAACTAAAAAAATATTATGAAATGTATATGGTGTGGATCAGTTAGGATTTATAAAAATGGTTACAATTCTAAACAAGAGCAACAATATTTATGTGCAAATTGTAGAAAAGCTCCCTTTAAAGATAAATATGGTAATCCTGCTTCAATTTTATCTAGAGCTATTGATTTAGATAAAGAGCCAGAACCATCTATTGCTGCTACAGAAATTAAGTCAGTTCCTATGTCAGGAATATCTTTAGTAGACTTTAGATCAAAGCATGATCCTAAATTTATTCTCATTCAAAAAGTAGGAGATTTAAAGAAAGGAGTTCTTGTATTAGAAAGTAAATTTATTGAATATTGTAAAATGCAGGGATTAAAATATAGAGATATAATAGATGGGGATAATTTTAGTATATATCGTGGAAAAGCTTCAGGTAAAATGTATTGGAGTCATCCAGAAACAATTGCTGCTTTAAAAGAAGAAACATTACTATCATGAATGGAAAAAATTTAGATGGAATAGATGAAGGTCAATTTAGAGATCAACACTCTGAAAAGTCCAATGAGTTAAGAGCTCAATTAAAAGAACAAAAGAGGCTTCTTGGTTTATATAAAAAGGAGCATGGTAAAATATCTGTATTTATGCAAGAGGTAATAAATACAGTTCCTATTATAGATCCAGCTCCAGTTATTTACTCCCCTTCTAATTCTGAAAAAAAAGTAAGTAGTCCATGTACATTTGTTGGACATGTTACAGATGTTCATTTAGGTGCAGTACAATTACCAAATGAAATTGAAGGATTTGGTGAGTTTAATCCTGAGATATGTGAACAAAGGCAAATGAGTTTTGTTAATAAGACTATTGATTGGCTTGGTATGCATAGATATGGTTATCATGTTTCAGAGGGTCATATAATCGTTACAGGGGATTTAATTAGTGGAGATATACATGATGAGCTTAAAATTACAAATGCTTATCCTAGTCCTGTACAATGTGTTGAATCAGGTCTTTTACTTGCTAAACAAATAGCTTCATGGGCACCTCATTTTGATAAATTAATTGTTCATTTTCTTGTTGCAGATAATCATTCTAGGTTAACTGATAGGCCTCAATCAAAAGAAGAGGGTTTAAATAGCTTTAATTATATTGTAGGTAAATTTGCAGAACAAGCTGTTTCCAGGCATTCAAATGTAGACTTTAGAATATATCCTCAATATGAAAAGGTAATTGATATAGCTAATTTGAGGTATTTGATTATGCATGGTCATAATTTGAGAGGTTGGATGGGTATTCCTTGGTATTCTTTTGAAAGACATGTAGGTAAAGAGGCTTCTGCTAGAATGAGTCAAATTATGGATGCTGGAGATGATTTAATGACTGTAGCAAAAAAGATTGGTTTTCATAAAATGCTTACAGGTCACTTTCATACTCCATTTGATCATCCAATGTATGCTTGTGGAGGGTCTGTATCAGGTACAGATGCATATGATCATAAAAGTGGTAGACATGCTAAACCTTGTCAAGTAGCATGGTTTAATCATCCTAAAAATGGTGAATTTGATAGGACTCCATTTCAATTATAAAATATAAAATTGTTATTTTTACTATGTGAATAAAATAATAGTTTATACAGATGGGTCATGCTACTATAAAAGTAGATTAGGTGGAGTAGGGGTATATATTATTGATGGTGATAAGAAATATACATATTCAAAAGGTTATTCAAATACTACAATTAGTAGATGTGAATTAAGGGCATTATTATATGCCCTTTCTTTTATTAAGAATAAGTTTAGATTAGTTATAGTTTATAGTGATAGTGAATATGTAGTTAATTCTATTCAAAATAGATGGATTGAAAAGTGGGAAAGTGAATCATGGTTTGATAGAAAGAATGCTGATATACTCCAGGAGATCTTAATTGAAATAAGGAAGTTTAAAATCAGGCCCTTCTTAAAACATGTAAAAGGTCATCAGTTTACAGCTTACCAAATAAAGAAAAACATGGATACTATAGATAAACATGTTTTTGGAAATTACTTGGTAGATTTTTTGTGTGATTATAAACAATTTAAAAATTATGAGGAGGATAAATAATTGAAAACTAATGAGATACTTATGTTTAATTATTCTAAATCTAAATAAGGGTTAATTCTTTTTATATTGGTGGGTTGTGAGTAATTTTACAGTCCTTTTCGTTAAATAAAAACATTCAATGGATAAAATAAATATAGAAGATATAAATAGGGAAACACTAGCTTATTTTGGTGGAGATGAGCTTGCTAGGGATGCGTGGGTAGAAAAATATTGTTTACAAGATAGTGAAGATAATTATTATGAATTAACTCCTGATGATATGCATAGGAGGATGTCTAAAAAGTTTGCAAGGATTGAAAACCAATACCCTAACCCAATAGATGAAGAAACTATATACAATCTATTCAAAGACTTTAAATACTTAATTCCACAAGGTAGTCCTATGGCAGGTATTGGTAATCCTTTTAAATATTCTACATTAAGTAGCTGTTATGTAATAGCTGATCCTTATGATTCTTATGCTGGGATATTGAAAACAGAACAGGAGCAGATTTTCTTAATGAAAACTAGAGGTGGTGTAGGATTTTCTTTACATAGTCTCAGGCCGCAAAATATGCCTACCAGTTCAGTATCTAATAAGAGTTCAGGATTAGTATTATTTGGTGAAAGATATTCTAATGGTACTAGAGAAGTGGCGCAGGATGGAAGAAGGGGAGCTTTAATGCTTAGTACTAGAATTACTCATCCAGATATAGAGCAGTTTATAGATGCTAAATTGGATCTTAAAAAAATTACTGGAGCTAATATATCTATAATGATTACTGATGATTTTATGGAGTCTCTTAGTAATGGTCAAATGTATGAGACATATTTTGAAGGGGATACTGGTAAAGTTTCAATAGAAAAAAATTCAAAACATGTTTGGGGTAAGATAGTTCACAATGCATGGAAGTCAGCAGAACCAGGGATTTTATTTTGGGATAATATTCTTAATGAATCTATTCCTAGTTTATATGGTGACGATTGGAAAGAAACTAGCACAAATCCCTGCAGTGAATTACCTCTATGTCCTTATGATTCATGTAGATTATTAGCTATAAATCTATTTAGTTATGTAAAAAAACCATTTACAAAAAAGGCCTATTTTGATTTTAATTTATTTGGTGGTCATGTTATGATGGCTCAAAAATTTTTAGATGATATGATAGATTTGGAGATAGAGAGAATTGATAGGATAGTAAATAAAATTAAAGCAGATAATCAGCCTGAAGATTTAAAATATATAGAATTAAATCTTTGGGAAAAGATAAGAAAGAAGGCTTTAGATGGACGTAGGACAGGTTTGGGTATTACGGCTGTTGGAGATATGTTAGCTGCTTTAAATCTCAGATATGGTACTGTAAAAGCCTCTGATTTTGAAGTGAAAGTCACTAAAGCTTTGGCAATTAAAAGTTATTTAATGTCAGTTTTATTAGCTAAAGATAGAGGGTCATTTCCTATTTGGGATTATGAAAAAGAAAAAGATTCAGTATTTATTAATCGGTTAATTAAAGAAACTTTTGGTGATATGTCTCATTGGGGAACTTTCGAATATGAATATAGAAAATATGGTAGAAGGAATATTGCAAATCTTACAATAGCTCCAACAGGAACTACTTCATTAATGGCACAAACTACTTCAGGTATTGAACCATTATTTTTACCTAAGTATAAGAGAAGGAAGAAAGTAAATAAAGAGACAGAAAATATATTTGTAGATGAAGTTGGTGATATTTGGGAAGAGTATGATGTTATTCATTCTAAGTTTCAAATGTGGTTTGATATTAATTGGAGATCATTATTTCCAGGGTGGTTAACATCAACAGATGAAGAGAAGCCAATATTAAAGGATTTAAATGAAGATATATTTCAGATGGTATTTGAGCAGTCTCCTTATTATAAAGCTACTTCTAATGATGTAGATTGGCTTGAAAAGGTAAGGATGCAAGGCAGGGTCCAGAAGTTTATTGATCATTCTATTAGTTGTACTGTAAATGTCCCTAAAGAAGCCACTGAAGAGCTTATTTCACAAATATATCAAACAGCATGGGAATCTAAATGTAAAGGTCTTACAGTGTACAGGGATGGTTCCAGGACAGGTATATTAGTAAATAATGATTCTGAAGTTAATTTAAAATACAATGATGCTACTAAAAGAGGTGAAGTATTACCTATTGATATTTATCATAAAACAGCATTAAAGAAAAATTGGTTGGTTATAGTTGGATTGAAGAAAGATAAGCCATATGAAATATTTGCCATTCATGATATTGAAAATCACATTTTCCCTACAGCAATTACAAATGGTACATTAACTAAAGTAAAAAGTGGTGTATATAAATTAGTAGGAGAATATAGTGGTAAAGAATATATTGTAGAAAATATTATTGATAAAATGTCTAATGAAGTTGGTACCAATACTAGAAAGTACTCAATGATGCTCAGACATGGTATTCATCCTAAATATATTGTAAGTGAAATAGATGAATATTCTTTAATTACTAGTTTTGATAAAGTAGTTGGAAGAGTACTTAAAAAGTATTTTGATCAAGAAACAAAAGGTAAATGTCCAGAGTGTGGTGGTGAATTAGTATTTAGAGAAGGCTGCATATCTTGCATTTCTTGTTCATATTCACTTTGTACGTAATTAATTAAAATTGTATGTATATATCTGTATTAACAAAAGTTGTACTTTATAAAGGTAAAGATAAAGAAGGTAAGGAAACTTCAAATAAGGTTGGTAAGATTACATTGTTAAGTTTAAAAAGATTTCCTGAAATTGTCCCTTATTTACCTCAAACTAAAGAGGTAATTAATAATTTTGAGACTCAAAAAAAATTAGGTGTTAAAGAGTTAAAGCCTCTTGAAGTAGTTGTATCTAAAGAAACTTTTATTGAATTAGCTATTCAATGTGCCAGGAAAGCAGGAATTAAGAAATATCCTTTTAATTTTATTCCTATTGTATATGACAGTAAATCTAAAGTGATATTTAAAATTGTTATTGAAAAGCCTGAAAAGAAAGAAGAACCTGTTCTTGATGAAAAAGAAATTAAAGTATAATCATTCTAAATAAGGAATATTTTTTGATTTATTTATTTTATAAGTATAAAAGTTATATATTTGAATCATGAAACTCAGAACTAAAATAGGAAAGTGGTTAAGAAGCTGGAGAAGTATGAAAGTTAAATTTGGTTCTAAAGGTTACTGGAAATACAATGAATTAAAAAAAGGAGGAAAATAAAATGCCTGAAAAATTAACATATGAAGAGTGGTATGATCTTAATGAAGATGATATTAATATTGAGTTAGCTGAAAGTGGAGCTGATCATGAAGGTGATTTTAATCCTGAATTAGAATTTGAAGAAAGATATCAAAAGTATTGTGATGAAGAGCCATTAGTATTAGATGTTGATGCTTTAACTGAAGTGGATGAATGGGTTGATTCAAATAAAAGAGAAAGTATATAATGTTTATTAATAGAGGAGATAAGAACTTTGAATCATTTGTAAACTATTCTATGAATAGAGTGCCAGAAATGACAGTTAGTAAAGTAACAAAATTATGGGAGAGCTTTATTATAAATAATCCTAATAAAATTACTGAAGCAGGTATGTTTAAATTTATTGACTATAATAAAAAGAATAAATGATAAAATTACTGATTATGAAAATAATAGGACAGGAAACGGCTATGATTCCCCACTTGAGTACACGCCCTGATAGGTTCTACCACTGTGGGGAGGGTGGCACCCAGTAATTTCTTAATAAACAGATATGATAGTAAAGATAGTTTGGGTAAGTTCAGATACATATTGGTATGCAAGACATAAGGGAAAAGAATTTGAAGTAGAGGATTATGATGATGGATCTTATGTAACTAAGGCTAATAATTCTAGTCTCAAACATCTAATAAAGAAGAGTGATTGTGAAATAATAAATAAATAGACTATGAAATTTGAAAAGAGATTTTTATTGAGAGCATTGTTTGGACTATTGTTATTAATAACTGTTGTAGCAATTATATTAATTAATGATGTAAAACAAGCTAAAGAATACAAAGAATGGCA